>MDSZ01023264.1_pt1 | contig 26784 bp, 29 predicted proteins | sample 811201 | NCBI WGS metagenome assembly MDSZ01 (sample SAMN05326647, study PRJNA326480) | marine metagenome | isolation source: seawater | place: Indian Ocean: North | collected 2010 | reverse complement strand
GGCGTGCATATACGCTGGCTGATCTGGGGGATGGGCAGCAAGCAGCAAAAGTCCTCCCGCCAAATGCTTTAAGCCTACTTTATGGCTATCCGCCACTAATCCAGAGCCGTCTCGCACTCAGCGCAGCCGAAGTCAGATTGCGTTCAGGTGATATTAAAAATGCAGGGCTTCTTTTGGATATGGTGGAAGAGAATGCCCGCCGTATCAGCACACCTTTACGCTCGGAATTAGCATATCTCAAAGGAGAAAAAGCCCGTCAGCAAGGCGATCAGGATAAAACAATTGATCTATGGCTAAAGCTTGCTAAAGGGGATGATGATCTTTATCGCGTAAAATCATCTCTCGCGCTTACACGCCTTTTATTCGAAGATGGCAAGCTCTCTGCACGCCGTTCAATCGATAAGCTTGAAGGCTTGAGATATGCATGGCGCGGCGATGATCTTGAGGCAAATGTGAATTATTGGCTCGGTAATATGTACTTCAATGAAGGGCAGTTTGTTAAAGGTCTTAATATTATGCGTGATGCCACGACCTATACAACAAACCCGATCTTAGCACAGCGTATCGCCAATGATATGAGCGATTCATTTGTAAATCTTTTTACCGATGAGGGGCTGGAAAATGTAACGCCGCTTGATGCTGTAACGCTCTATGAGCAATTCTCTGAGCTTGTCCCGCCATCAGAGCGCGGTAATCGTTTGGTTGAAAAACTCGCTGAGCACTTGGTGAAAGCTGACTTGCTGGATAGGGCAGGGAGCTTGCTTGATTACCAAGTTAAACACCGTTTAGAAGGTTATGATCTCTTTAGAACAGCAATGCGCCTTGCGGCTATTCGCCTTATTGATGAGCGTCCGGATGATGCCATGGCTGCTATTGAAACTGCAGAAGCAAAATATAAAGAGTTGCCTGAAGAGCTGCAAACCGAAAATAATAAACTCAATCTGACTTTGCTGCGCGCGCGCGCTTTATCAAAACAAGGCCGCCCTGATCAAGCTTTGGCTATGCTGCAAGATATGAAGACTATTCCTGATGTAAACCGTCTGCGTGCAGAAATCGCGTGGGGGGCTTCCTATTGGGATGATTCTGCAGAAGCGTTGGATGATGTGATTAAAGATCAAAATATCTCGCTAACCCGCCCATTAAGCGAAGAGAATGCTTCGCTCATTCTACGCCGCGCTATTGCTCTTAATCTTGGCAATGACCGTGTAGCACTGGCTAATATGCGTGAACGCTATACAGAGAGCATGATGCAAACCGAAAAGGCTAAAATCTTTGAGATTATCTCTCGCCCGCGTCAAAATATCACGCTTGCGGATCGCGAGACATTGCTCTCAATTGTTTCGGAAGTCGACCTCTTTGCAGATATTCTAGATGGCCTTAAAAACGGCCAGCCTCAATAAGAAAGTTGTTTAAAGCTCATAATCTCATTCATTTTAAAAGATAAGCGCAAGTAATCCCTGATAGACTCTTAGCGAGCGAGAATTATATATAATATTTTCATAATAATTGACAATACTCTGCATTCTTGTTAACTCTCTTAATATTCAAGGGTTATGAGATGTCTAATGAGAGGGCATGCAATGAGCGGATCACTTAATAATATTCGTGCTATTCTTACTGAAAATGGGAATATGAAATTTTTATCGGGTGTTTTCTTTACTACGGGGATATTCTTTATATCGAAAGCCCATATAAAAAACACGACAGATATGGAAAATACCATTTCAATATACGTACCTAAAGATCAAAGAGAAGAATTAAAAAAAGGTTCAGGCGATCCTGCGGAGCTCTATAAAATCTTTGCTGAGCAAGTTGACCCTCTAATTACCGCTGGTGGACGAAGCGCTACAGTGGAAGTTACAGTTGATGGTGATGTCACTTTAATTCAACACGCGCCAAAAGCGCCACTGGTCTTGGAGCCTTCCGGATCTTAATAAAAAAAATCTTTAGGAAAGCGGTGTGAGCGCGACTTGATCAAAGCTGCGCACCAGCGTGCCGGTAATCAAATACCAGCCATCAACAAGCACGAAAAAGATAATTTTAAACGGCAAGGAAACCGTGGTTGGTGGCAGCATCATCATACCCATCGACATCAAGATCGAGGCAACCACCATATCGATGATCAAGAAGGGTAAAAACAGCATAAAACCTATCTCAAAAGCGCGGCGTAGCTCTGAAATCATAAAGGCAGGAATAACCACATGAAGAGGTGTTTCCATGACATCTTCAGGAAGCTCTGTCTCATTCATACGTAAGAATAACTCGACATCTTGCTGGCGTGCATGTTTAAGCATGAAGGCTTTAAAAGGCTCAACACCGCGCTCAAATGCTGTAACCTCATCAATATCTTCATTAATAAGCGGCGCTACGCCATTCTCATACGCGCTTTGTAATGTCGGCGCCATAATGAAAAAGGTTAAAAATATAGCCAAGGAAATCATCACCGAGTTTGGCGGCGTTTGCTGAATACCTATCGCAGTTCTTAAAAATGATAAGACGACAACAATACGTGTAAAGCTAGTCATCATCACCAGAATTGATGGCGCCAGTGAGAGCACCGTCAAAAGCAAGATCATCTGCACGACACGACCAGTTACAGTCCCACCACCTGGGCCTGATAAATCAACGCTAAAGCTTTGCGCGACTGAGCTTTCCGGAGTGAGGAGAATAGGCAGCGCCGCAAGCGCTAGAGCCAGCGTAATGCGCAAAAAATTGCGCTTACTAGGCGCCGCTTTACAGGCTTTGTTTACGTGCTGTCTTTTCTTGCTGTGAATCATGGATCCCATTATCTGCAGGGATGATCCCCGTTTCAATAACTGTTTCACCATTTGCACTGATTATCACCAGATGTTGTACATCATCACGCTGAACCAGCACCATTTGACGGCGCGCATCTATAGCTTGGCGCTCGATGATTTTAAGGCGCTTGCTAGAGCCATTGGTGCTCATCCCTGTATTCAAACCGAGCTTTTTGATGATAAACGCCAGACCGCTTATCAGCCCTAAAACCAGTATGAGCGCGGCAAACATCTTTAAATATTCGCCGAGCATTGATCCGGATGTGAGTGTTTCTGCGTCCATTAAATCTTACTCTTTTAAATGCTCGTGTTTAAATTTTTGCAATAACTCAACGAGAATATCAAGCTGCGTGATCATATCTGCCATTAAAGGCTGATAGAGCGCCAAATCCTGCTGAGGTTGCGCCATAATCTGTTTGCAAACCCGATCCGCCTCCCGCTCAATATCAGGCATACTGATAATCTCACCGCGATGCACCAGCTCTTGCGCTTTTATAATAAAAGCAATAAGAGACTCAAGCTCTGCTATAAGCTGATCACGCTGGCTGCTATTCATCCTCATCCTTACTATCATGGCCTATAGGCGAATTGAAAGGATCAGCTAACCCATTAGCTTTGTAAACATAGGATAAAATCTCCGCCACAGCCATAAAAGCCTCAGAAGGGATCGGGCTATCCAGATCAATATGGGCGAGCATCTCGGCCAAAGCGCTATCTTCTCTCACCTTAACGCCATTTTCAAAAGCAAGCTGCAAAATTTGCTCGGCAATAATTCCCCTACCAGAGGCCGTTATAACCGGCGCATCACCTTTTTCCGCCCCCTCACTAAGGGCGATAGCTGTTTGTCTTTTGGGTTTTTTCTTTATATTTAAGGGGGTTAGCTCGTCTTCACGTGTGTTCTTACGACCATCATCATATTCATCAACCATTTGGCACGCCCTGTGCATTATTTTCCATGTGACCGCTTAAAAACAAAAACACGGCACATTTGGTAAGTATAAGTAAGGTATAAAACAATGACGACAGAAAATCTTGCACTTTTTAGAGGCATTGGCGCAAAAATGGATTATCTCAATCAGCGTCAACGCGTCATCGCGCAAAATATTTCCAACTCAGACACACCAGGCTATCAAGCACAAGATATGACGGGTGCTGATTTCAAAACAGCGCTAAAAGATATCATCCGCGATACAAAAGGCGTGAAGGCCGTCTCTGTGGAAGGGACAAATTCTGCCCATATACCTGCGCCAAATGCTGTGAATACAGGCCGTGAAAAAGAAGCAAAAGACACTTATGAAGTAGCGCCAAGCGGTAACGCTGTCGTCATGGAAGAACAGCTCATTAATTCAGGTCAAAACCTTATGGACTACAACATGATGGCAAACTTGCTACAGAAAAATGTTGGCTTCATTAAAACATCACTCGGAACGGGGAACTAATCATGAAACTTAAAACAATTCTCGACACATTTATCACAGACAAAAAAGCACAAAAACTCGCAGATCATGCACATGAGCTAAGCATGCAGCTTTGTAGAGATGCGAAGTTTATCTATGGCCTAGAAGAAGATGAAGTCATCGAAACAGGCTTTAGCTTTATTGAACAAAAACAAGCGCCAACAGCACAGAGCGCAGCAGCATAAATTAAAAAGACAAGGTAAGGAGTAATCGCTATGGGTTCAGAAATTTTAAACGCAATGAAAATATCGGCTTCTGGTATGCGTGCTCAAGGGACACGCCTTCGTGTGATCTCAGAAAACGTGGCGAATGCTGATACGACAGGTGAGGCACCAGGATCAGAGCCTTATCGTCGCCAAACAATCTCATTCAAAAATGAAATGGATAAAAACCTCGGCGTAAAAACAGTTTCGGTTAATGAAATCGGTCAAGATATGGCTTCAGATTTTAAACTGAAATATAATCCAGATCATCCTGCAGCTGATGAAAATGGCTATGTGAAAATGCCAAATGTGAATTCTATCGTCGAAGTGATGGATATGCGTGAAGCGCAGCGCTCTTATGAGGCAAACTTAGGCATGATCCAGCAATCAAAATCAATGATGATGAAGACAATCAATCTGCTAGGTGCATCACAGTAATGCATTAGGCATTGCGCCTGAGATTATGCTATAATGAAAGAGTTAAATCGTAAAACGAGATAAGGAATATGGTCGATAGAATAATAGATACGAATGCAGCGCTCAGAGCCTATGGCAATACAAGCAATATGGCGAAAATAGCGAGCGGCTCAGAAGATGATTCGACCTCATCCTCTTCATCAGGAAGTGCCGGAGGCGTTAGCTTTTCTGACTTTCTAAAAGATAAAGCCCGCGAATCTATTGATGTTATGCGAACATCTGAACAAATGTCTGCAAAAGCCGTAACAGGCGAGGCTGATATTACAGATGTAGTGCAAGCGGTAACAGACGCAGAATTAACCCTGCAAACAGTAGTTTCAGTGCGTGATCGCATGGTGTCCGCTTATCAAGAGATCATGCGTATGTCGATCTAGTATGGCGCTGCTATACAGACGATCTGACTAGCGCACAGCATGTATCTAGGCGGGATAACTTTGAACTTATCCTTTTCAGCGTCATTGGCCTTATCCTATACTTACAGCCAATGATTATAGGTCGATAAACTCGATATCTTCGAAGAAAATGGATCCAGCCTCATGAATGAAACAGAGATCATAGAAACCGCGCGCCAAGCTCTCCTTGTAATTATCGAGATGAGTATGCCTGTGCTTTTGATTGGTCTTGTTGTCGGTGTTTCGATCGCGCTCGTACAAGCGCTGACACAAATCCAAGAAATGACCCTTGTCTTTGTGCCTAAGATTTTAGCCATTCTATTAGCGCTTTTCTTCTTCCTGCCTTCGATGATGCATACATTGATTATATTCACTCAAGAACTTGCAGACAGGATGATTGGCCTCAGTTAGCGTAATAAACGCCACAATACTTAAGGCCTTAAGCGGAAAAGAAAAATAATGGAAAGCGCGCTTCAGGATTTTTTAACCACCAGTGTCTTTGCCTTTATGCTCATATTCATGCGCTTGGGCACGGCCTTTATGGTTATGCCTGGCACTGGTGATTCTTTCGTTGCACCACAAGTGCGCTTGCTATTCTCTTTATCTGTGGCTTTTGTGCTTTACCCAAGCCTGATGCCTTATATTCCAGACCCTCTACCCAATGTTTTTGGCATGTTCTCTCTCATCGCGATGGAGTTCATTATTGGCCTTTTCTTTGGGGGTGTTTCGCGTATTTTTATGGTCGCACTTGATACAGCCGGTATGGTCATTTCAACAGCATCCGGCCTGGGTAATGCGCAGGTTTTTAACCCGACACTGGCCACGCAAGGGTCTGTTGTTGGCTCGTTTTTGGCGGTAATGGGGGTGACGCTTTTGTTCGTTACTAATCTTCATCACCTCTTGATTATGGGCATATATGAAAGCTATGAGCTTTTCCCTTTAGGCTCGCTGCCTGAAAGTGGGTCTATGGTTGAATTCTTAAGCCGTTCATTGGCCGCGAGTTTTGCTATCGGTGTGAAATTCGCCGCCCCTTATATTGTCGTGATGATCATGATTTATACGGGCATGGGCGTGCTGTCTCGTTTAATGCCGCAAATTCAGGTCTTTATTCTCGCAGTGCCTATTCAGGTGCTTATATCAATTATGCTGATGGCGATGACCTTGTCGGCAGCCATGCTTTATTGGATCACCAATTTTGAACAAGGCATGATTTACTTCCTCAGAGTGATAGGAGCCTAATATATGGCAGGCGATGATCAAACTGATGACTCCCAAAAAACCGAAGAACCCACCCAGAAACGCTTAGATGAAGCGCGCAAGAAAGGGCAGGTGCCCCTCTCGCGTGAGGTGAATAATTGGGTGATTTTGCTCTGTGCAACAATCATGGTTGCAGTAGTCGCACCTCATCTCTTTAGTCAGGTAAATGAAATTGCATCCAGTTACCTCGAGCACGCTCATCAAGCGCCGCGCGGCTTTGAAGATGTCTCTGCTCTTTTGCGTGATGGGGTTTTGCGGGTTATGGCGATCTTGGCGTTACCTTTTTTGATTTTGATGGTTGTGGCATTCTTTGCGCCATTTCTGCAAGTGGGGCCACTTTTTGCCTTAGAGTCCATTAAGCCTTCAATGGATAAAATCTCTATCGTCAAAGGCTTTGGGCGCTTGTTTTCCAAGCGTTCCTTGATGGAATTCTTGAAAGGGCTGCTCAAAATTTGCGTTGTCGGTGTCGTTGGGGCTGTGATTCTTTATCCTTATTTCGGGACATTGGAGCACATGATTGGCCTGCCTTTGATTGTGATGATGGAAGAGCTGCAAATGCTTGTTGTGCGTATGCTTATTGGGATGCTGGTCGTGCATATCATTATTGCGGTGATTGATTTGAGCTATCAACGTATGGACCACCATAAAAAGATGATGATGAGCCGCCAAGAAGTGCGCGAAGAATATAAGCAAACAGAAGGGGATCCACATGTGCGAGCGCGCTTGCGCCAGCTCCGCTCTGAAAAAGCGCGAACACGCATGATGCAAAATGTACCGACTGCTGATGTAGTGATTACCAACCCGACCCACTATTCTATCGCTTTGAAATATGATCCCGATACAATGGAAGCCCCCTTATGTGTTGCAAAAGGTATTGATGAGGTCGCGCTGCGTATTCGTGAGGTCGCGACAGAGCATGACATTATGCTCTATGAAGATAGGCCTCTAGCGCGAAGCCTCTATGATTTAGTCGAGGTTGATGAAGCTATTCCTTACACCCAATATAAGGCCGTGGCTGAAGTGATCTCCTTCGTATTCAAGTCCCGTCAAAACTCTTGATAAGCTAGCGCTAGAGCTTGTTTTTTGCCTGTAATATATGGCAAACTGACGCCTAATACGCATGAAGGGTTCGCCAGACTATGAAGCTAGATCACAGTGAGTTTATCGCACGCCACCATAAGATGCCGCAAATGCCGCCCCCTGAAGGGGAAGAGCAAAAGCCATCTTTTAGATCATTCATATGGCTGATCGTGATCGCAGCTTTTTGCGGCTTTATTGCTTTTGTTTATCTTGACCCTAACATGCTCACAGCCATGAAAATTGCTGTCATCTTTATGGCTGTGCTTGTGGCAATGACTGGCTTTATCATATATCGCTCCTTCATCCTGCACCGTAATCAAAATGAAGAGCTTGAGCTTATTCGCGAAGTCATGGAAGGCTCACGCGGTGGACGCCTTATCACGGATAAGCAAAACAAAACACTTTATACTAACCAAAAATTTGACCGCCTATGCCGCGGTGTTGGCGTGCCGGGTTACGCAAGCCTTTTGCGCTTATTCGAAGATAACCCCGAAGGCACAGCGCATTTCCGCCTTCTCGCCGAACAAGCGCATAGAGGCTTAACCGATTCTATCGAGCTCTTCTCAAAATTCGAAGATCGCGAGCGCTGGCTGTTAATCACCGCGCAGCCCGTCGCAGGGCGCGCAGGCTATGTGCATTGGCGTATCGATGATGTGACCGATAAGCACACAGCTGAAATCGCGATCCGTGATGAGCGCGAAAAGCTCATCGATTTTACCGATAACGCCCCAGTAGGCTTTTTCTCTGTCGATGAGAAGGGGCGCTTTGTCTTTGCCAATGCGACCCTTGCGCGCTGGCTTGGTGAAGATATAAGAGTAATCCTAGATGGTGGCGAGCTTCATACCTATCTCCTCGATCCACCAGAAGATGCTCGCCCCTTTGACGTCGTCTCAGGAAACCGCACACGCCAAATCGCAGAAGTAAAGATGAAAGCCACGGCTGGCAAAACGTTCCTGGCTTCGATTAACCAGACCATCGTGGAAGAGCCGGGCGGACGCGTTAGAACTCGCGCTGTCGTTCATGACCTCACGACAGAGCGCGAAATGCGCAAAGCCCTTCAAGCGTCTGAAGATCGCTTCCAGCGCTTCTTCGATGAAGCGCCGCTTGGGATTATTCTGCTCGATAGTGAAGGTACAGTTGAAGATTGTAACGCGGCTTTTGCGGCTATGCTCGCCATGAATATTGATGCAATAGAAGGCCAAGATTTTGAGCGTTTCATTAACGAAGGCGATCGCCAGAAAATCCTCGGTGCCATCGATAAAATAGAGCGCGGAGGCCAGCTTGATGCGCCTTTAGAAATCACCCTTATAAAGGGCGATGAAAAATCTGTTGATGCGCAAATGTTCGCCCGCCGCTTTAAAGCAGGCGGTAATATCGTGCTGCACTTTATCGATCTTTCTGAAAAAAGAGCTTTGGAAGCGCAATTCGCCCAGGGGCAAAAAATGCAAGCTATCGGTCAGCTTGCTGGCGGTGTTGCTCATGACTTCAACAATTTGCTGACAGCGATCATTGGTTTTTGTGATTTGCTGTTATTGCGCCATAAGCCGGGCGATCCATCCTTTGGCGATATCATGCAGATTAAGCAAAACTCAAACCGCGCTGCCAACCTCGTGCGTCAGCTTCTAGCGTTCTCTCGCCAGCAAACCTTGCGCCCGAAAATTCATGATGTCAGCGATATTCTTACCGAGCTATCTCACCTTATGCGCCGTCTTCTGGGTGCGAATATCGAGCTTGATCTTGTTCACGGTCAGGATCTAGGCCTTATAAAAGTCGATGAAGGCCAGATGGAGCAGGTGCTCATTAACTTGGCGGTGAATGCGCGTGATGCCATGAATGAAAAGGGCAGTGGTGGCTCTTTAACGATTGAAACTGAAAACTTCACAAACCGTAGCGCCAAAAAACTCGTCGCAGAAACAATGCCGGCAGGGCACTGGGTGCTCATCAAAGTGACAGATACTGGCTGCGGTATTCCAAAAGAAAATCTTGATCGTATTTTCGAACCATTCTTTACCACTAAAGCCGTGGGTGAGGGGACTGGCCTTGGCCTTGCGACTGTCTATGGTATTGTCCGTCAGACAGGTGGTTATCTGGATGTGGAGAGTAAAGTCGACCAAGGCACAAGCTTTTTAATCTATCTACCGCGCTCTAATGAGGCGGATGATGAGGAAGAAACGGTGCAAGAGCTTGGACCAGTTGAGGCGAAAGACCTGACAGGAAGCGAGCGAATCTTGCTTGTCGAAGATGAAGATGCGGTGCGTACATTCTCACAGCGTGCCCTCAGCAATAAGGGCTATGAAGTGCTAACAGCTGATTGTGGAGAATCGGGTGTGAGTGTTTTTGATGAAAATGGCGATCAACCGCTAGATTTGCTTATTACTGATGTGGTTATGCCGGGCATGGATGGGCCGACATTGGCGGAATATATCCGCAAGAAAAAGCCTGAATTGAAGATTATTTTCATGTCAGGTTACACAGAAGATAAATTAAAAGACCATATGGGTAAGAATATATACTTCCTTCCAAAACCTTTTACACTCAAGCAGTTAGCGGAAAAGGTTAAACATGTCCTTGATGATAAATAAAGCGTAAAAGGAATAAATGTTCTCATTTGTTCTTTTTATTATTGACTTGAGAACAAAAAGAGTACATCCTCAGCTTAACGAATTAGAAAACGCACAGTTCATTGCAATGAAACCCGAATCTGTGCCACAGAAGAGGAGAGATATAATGTCTGTAACTGCTTTAAGAAAAGATGATGCCATGAACCAGAATTCTGCTGAAAAACAAAAAGCCCTTGATGCGGCGCTATCACAAATCGAACGTGCCTTTGGTAAAGGCTCTATTATGAAGCTCAATGGTGAGCAAAATAATATCCAAGTTGAATCTGTCTCAACAGGCTCTTTGGGCTTGGATATTGGTTTGGGTATTGGTGGCCTACCTCGCGGACGTATCGTTGAAGTTTATGGTCCGGAAAGCTCAGGTAAAACAACACTTGCTCTACATGTGATTGCTGAAGCGCAAAAAGCGGGTGGTACATGCGCGATTGTTGATGCGGAACACGCACTTGATCCAGGCTATGCTAAAAAATTAGGTGTGAATGTTGATGAGCTTTTGATCTCTCAGCCTGATGCGGGCGAACAAGCGCTTGAGATTGCCGATACATTGGTACGCTCTGGTGCATTGGATGTTTTGGTTGTCGACTCTGTGGCGGCTCTTGTACCACGCGCAGAACTTGAAGGCGAGATGGGGGATAGCCATGTTGGCTTGCAAGCGCGTCTAATGAGCCAAGCTTTGCGTAAGCTTACAGGCTCGATTAACCGTTCACGCACAATTGTGATCTTTATTAACCAGATCCGTATGAAGATTGGTGTGATGTTCGGCTCACCTGAAACAACAACTGGCGGTAACGCTTTGAAATTCTATTCCTCAGTTCGCCTTGATATTCGCCGTATCGGTGCAATCAAAGACAAAGACGAAGTTGTTGGGAACCAGACACGTGTAAAAGTCGTGAAAAATAAGATGGCGCCTCCATTCCGCCAAGTTGAATTTGATATCATGTATGGTGAAGGTATTTCAAAGTTAGGCGAGCTGCTTGATCTTGGTGTTGCTGCTAATCTCGTTGAAAAAGCCGGCGCTTGGTTCTCTTATGACGGTGTGCGTATCGGTCAGGGGCGTGAAAACTCTAAGAACTACCTGCGCGAGCATCCGGAAATGGCTAATAAGCTTGAAAAACAAATTCGCGCTAATGCTGGTTTGATCGCTGATGATATGCTCACTGGCCCTGATGATTCAAAACAAGCGGCTGAAGCAGAGCTGACGCCCGAAGATGATGCGCCTGCAAAATCAAAATCATCAAAGAAATAAGCACTTTAAAAAATAAATATGCTTTCAAAGCCCTCTTTTTTATAGGAGGGCTTTTTTAATTCCCCTTAACTCTTTTTATTAAAGAGAGGAGATAAGGGGGAGGGGGGGGCTTTTTATGACGAGCAATATGACGAGTTCTAATATCTATTATAAAACAAGTCTTTAAGCTTAGTAGTTCTGCTTCATAAGCCGTGCTTTTTGCTTGTTCCAGTCACGTTTTTTCTCTGTTTCTCGCTTATCATGCAACTTTTTCCCCTTAGCAAGTGCAATCTCTAATTTTGCGCGGCCATTCTTGTCAAAATAAAGCCTTAAAGGAATAATCGTATAACCTTCTCTAGAAACCGCGCCTAAAAGCCGGTTGCTCTCACGCTTATGCAGCAATAACTTTCTGATGCGCTTTGGCTCATGCTGCATTTTCGGACCCGCTTGTCCATATTCAGGAATATGCGCATTAAAGATAAAAATCTCACCATTTTTAGGGCCAACATAACTCTCATTAATAGAGGCTTGCCCTAAACGCAAAGATTTAACTTCCGTGCCGACCAGCATAATACCCGCTTCGAATTTATCTTCGATGCTATATTCATAACGCGCTTGCTTATTCTCTGCCACCGTCTGGTTGGTAGAGATCATACCGCTTTTTTTCTTGGAGTTTTTATTCTTGCCCGCCATGAGTATTTACTGAACCTACGCTGCTTGCCCAATCTCCGCATGCTTCATTGCCGCATCTACGCGCGCGCGTGCCCCCGCACTTGCAGGAAGAATTGGTAGACGCACCTGATCTGTACACAGCCCCATCTTGCTTGCAGCATATTTAACCGGAGCAGGAGAGCTCTCACAAAATAACTCAACAGATAAGAAGTTAAGTTGATCGCGTAGCTTTGAAAATGTTGCGATATCACCATTTTGCCTCGCCTCAACTAATGTCGCGCTTTCCTTCGGTGCAATGTTAGAGACCACAGAAATAACCCCATGCCCCCCTTGTGCTAAAAATCCTGCAACTGACTCATCACATCCTGAAAGCTGAAGGAAGTCATTGCCGACAAGGCGGCGTAAATCAACTGGGCGCGCTAAATCGCCTGTTGCATCTTTAATCCCGACAATATTGTCCAGTTCAGCCAAGCGTGCAATTGTGTCATTCTCAAGCGCAACAACACTGCGCCCCGGAATATTATAAAGAACAATCGGCAAGCCAACATTTTCAACCGCTTTGAAATGCTCATACATTCCCTCTTGGCTCGGCTTATTATAGTAAGGTACAACGCTCAGCGCCCCGTCAGCACCAGCCTCTTTAGCCATAATCGTAAGATCAACAGCTTCTTTTGTAGAATTTGAGCCTGTTCCGGCCAAAACTGGAATTCTCCCCTTGACCACATCAACACATCGCTTGATGATAGCGTTATGTTCATCATGCGAAACAGTTGGAGATTCTCCTGTCGTCCCACATGGAACAAGGCCATGAGTGCCTTGTGCGATTTGCCATTCAACCAAATGATCAAACGCTTTCCAGTCAATCTCCCCGTCCTTAAAAGGGGTTATCATCGCAGTGATCGAGCCTTGAAACATGTTATATCTTTCATTCATATTTATTCAAAAGTGCCGCGTAATCTATCGCTTTTACCAGCATTATGCAAGGGAATCCCGTCAGCGCGCACTATGAGCAAAACAAGTCTATGTTTAGCGCTAGCAATGACATTCATGGCTCTCAGCATGACTAAGAGCTTAGCAATTGAAACAGGCGCTAGTCGTCCACAAACAGCTAAGGCTAAAAAACATACTGTCTATGCATTGCAAGCTATAAGACAGAATAAGTGGGAGGTCGGCCGCTCTACAATCGCATCACTCAGAGACCCTCTGGCTTCAAAACTCTATTATTGGATAGAGTTCACAAAAAAAGACAAAGTTGATGTCTATATACATTTAGCGCAATTCATCCGCCAAAACCCAGAATGGCCAGGCATATCGGGTATGATGAAAAAGGCGGAAACGCAGATGCCAACCAGCTTATCCAATATGGACGTTATAGCGTGGTTTGATGACTTTACGCCGCAAACCGCAACCGGCTTAGATCGCTATATTGGGGCATTGCTCGAATCTGGCCAGACAATCAAGGCGAAAGATAAGTTAGAGAATTGGTGGGCTTCGGGTACGCTCTCACGCGATGATCAGCGCCATCTCTACCGTAAATATAAACAGCATTTATCAATGGATGCCCATAAACGTCGCTTTGATACGATGCTCTATAAAAAGAATTATTCAAATGCGCGCGGTATCGCGCAAGTGCTAGGGACTGGCTATTCAGAACTGGCCGAGGCGCGTATAGCATTGGCTGAAAATAAGGGCGGTGTAAATGCTTTGATTAATAAAGTCCCGCAAAGCCTTCAAGGTGATGCAGGGCTTTTATATGAACGCCTTCATTGGCGGCGCACGCATGATAATGATGTAGGTGCAATGCAAATACTGCATAATATGCCGCCACTTTCCAAGGTTCAAAACCCTGAAGATTGGTGGCTAGAGCGTCATATTATTATCCGAAGATTGCTTGAAAAACGCCACTGGAGAAGTGCCTATCTCTTGGCCTCTAAGCATCAGCAACAAAAGGGTTTACCTTTTGCACAGGCTGAGTGGCTTTCTGGTTGGCTGGCTTTGCGCTTCCTTAATGAACCCGTAAAAGCCTATCAGCATTTTGACACGCTCTATCGAGGCGTAAGTTCTCCTATCAGCCGTGCGCGAGCCGCGTACTGGGCTGGAAGAGCCTCAGAAGGCTTCGATGACAAATCTATCTCGCAAACATGGTATAGAATAGCGGCGCAAATGAAGACTGTTTTCTATGGCCAGACCGCCAGCGAAAAGCTAGGGATTGCAGGCTCGCTACCGCATATGGCGCCACCGAAATTAACAAATTATGATTATAATAGATATGAAGCAAAAGAGCTCATGCAAGCGGCTATTATCTTCAAAGAAGCTGGATTGAATGACGAAGCGGCTAGATTTATGCGCGCTTTTGCTGAACATGAAAAATCTGCGAAAGCTTACTATTACGCAGCAACGAAGGCTGCTGATATAGGCTTAACACAAGAAGCGGTAAGGATTTCGAAAAAGGCAACAAATAACGGATTGTTTTTAACGGCGCAATCATACCCGCTTATTACAAATTGGCTCAGCAATGTTGATCTAGAGTGGGCGCTGGTTCATGGCATTATCAGGCAAGAAAGTATGTTTGATATTTCTGCGCAAAGTCATGTCGGAGCAAGTGGGTTGATGCAGCTTATGCCGGGCACTGCCAAGGAAGTTTCAAGAAGAATTGGTGAGAAATATTCGAAAACACGCCTGAAAACTGATCCAGCCTATAATATACGCTTAGGCAGCAGGTATTTAGCCGATTTGGTTGAACGCTATGATGGATTTTATCCGATGGCGATTGCAGCCTATAATGCTGGGCCAAGCCGTGTAACACAGTGGATTGAAATGTTCGGTGATCCTCGTAAGGGGGAGATTGATATGCTCGATTGGATAGAGCTCATTCCTATTTATGAAACACGAAATTATGTTCAGCGCGTTATGGAAGCGACTTATATATATCGTTTAAGTTTAAAAGATCTACAGCCGCCATCCCGCGTGCCACTCCATGTAGCTATGAATAATTACTGAGTATTAGCTAACTGATTACCTTTTCGTTGTTGTGGGTTTTGTATTGCAGCATACAGTTGAATTTTTATATGTTGTTTAAAGCTTTTTAACTATTCATATGCTAAAGTATAACTTACACACGTATACTATATAATATAAAAAACTACATTCTGAGTGGCTGCTAAAAAAAATGATCAACCGATGAAGGGGGACACATGAAACTATTATTAGCAGATGATCATACTTTATTCCGTGATGCGTTAGTACAATATATATCCAGATCAGACATCAAAGCGGAGATCTCCGTTGCAAAAGATTTGAACGAAGTGATTGATATACTTGAACAAGACTCTAAGCAGGATTTGATCATACTAGATTTGCGTATGCCAGGTATGCACGGACTTAATGGCTTTAAGCTCATAAGAGAGAAATATGCTGAAATCCCGACAGCCCTTATGTCAGGTGTCGCGGAAGAGGAAGACGTGAAAGAGTCTTTTGAGCTTGGTGCTGTAGGCTATTTCCCAAAGACGATGTCGGGAAAAGCGCTTCTGCAAGCGATTAAGCTTGTGTTAACGGGTGAGCGCTTTATGCCACTTGATCATTCTTCAAATAAGGTCATGCCTTCATATTATGATGATGGTGATTACAAGAAGAGTAAGAATGTTTTTGGTTATGGCATGGCTTCAAATTCACAAGATATGGCGTCTTATAAGCTCACACCGCGCGAGCGCGAGGTTCTTGGGTATTTGGCGCAAGGCGCATCCAATAAAGAGATCGCTAATGATCTTGGTTTGCAGGTTGTAACTGTAAAGCTTCATGTGCGCGGTATTTGCCGTAAGCTTGATGTCAAAAATAGAACGCAAGCGGCATTAAAAGCTGGTGAAATGGGTGCTGTGGCGCCCGCTGAGCGAGCACATTAGAGAAATCCATAGATGATAGCCGCTCAAAGCTACAAAACATGGAGATTTTTTATTTCAGGCGCTGTGCTTCTGATTCTTGCGATGGTCGCACTCCATGCAACCGTCGCAGTTATAAATGAACAGCAAGCTTTGCAAGCTATTCAGACGCTTCAGCATTTAGATGAGGCGTCTCAATTATCCCAACAAGCGACTCCTAATCTGCACATTGACCAAATCTCAGCTGCTTTAGAGCGATTAGAAAATAAAAACAGCTATCTCTATTGGACGGTTTTTACGATCGGCCTTTTTGCTTTTGTTCTCGTGGTTATTTTTGCAGATCGCATGCGAGACCTAGAAGAAGCTAATCAAGAAAAGAAAATGACATTAGCCATTCTGCAAAGTCGTTTAGCAGCGATGGATGCCACATTAGATGGTATCGCTATATCAGATAAGCAGGGGCGATTATCCTATCTCAACACGGCGATGCAAGAGATGTTTAACCACAAGCATGATGGGAGAATATCTTTCAAAAATGGCCTTTGGCATGACCTTTTTGATGAAACTATAAGAGACGAATATTCGGCGCTCATCGAGCAAGATATTAAGAGCAATGAGGACAGTATTTGGAGCGGTATTATTGATGTGGATGCACAGAGCCCTCATCATGAGCCAAAGCAAATCGAGCTGGCTGTTAAACGCTTAAGTGATGGCACGATGATCTTTAATGCGCGCGATATTTCCCAACGCCTTAAAAATGAGATTGAGCGTAAAGATATGCAAATGCAGCTTTATCAAGCGCAGAAGATGGAAGCTATCGGGCGGCTAACAGGCGGTATCGCGCATGATTTTAACAATATTCTAGCGGCCATGAATGGCTATGCGGAATTCCTGATCGAGGACTTGGAAGAAGGCACGACTGAGCAAAGCTTCGCACAAAATATCCTGAACGCTGGAATGCAAGCGCGCACACTTGTTGATCATATGCTGGCTTTCTCTCGCCAACGTGACGGTGTGATGGAGGAGATTAATTTTATTGAGCCGGTAGAAGAAGCGCTGTCTATGCTAAATGCCAGCTTACCACGCTCAATCGAGCTTCGTACAAATATACTCGGTAGTAAAACAATGATTGCTGGTAATGCGACACAAATCAGCCAAATCATTATGAATTTATGTTTGAACGCAAAAGATGCAATTCAAAACCATACGGGGCTGTTAGAAGTCACAACTCAAATCGTAAAACCAAGCGAGATCTGGCCACAATGCTGGCTCAGTGATGAACTGCCTTCACAACAAACCACGCCGCCCCTTCACATGGTTGAAGGCGAAGCAGGGCGCACCAGTATATATCTCGGTCAAATAGACAAAAACCACGAATATATATGCTTGAAAATCAAAGATGATGGCTCAGGCATGAGCCGCTCTATCATGGAGCATGTCTTTGATCCGTTTTTCACAACCAAGCCAGTCAATAAAGGTACAGGCCTTGGTTTATCAATTGTTCAAGGCGTTATGCTTGAACATAAAGGCGCGATTCATTTAAGTAGCGAGCCAGAAAAAGGTACGCAATTTAATCTGTTCTTCCCATTGGGAACGCAAGCAGAGCAAGAGAAGCAAGTCGCTCTACCGCGCTCAGAAATAACCGGCGTTACAGGCATAGTGCTGCTCGTGGATGATCAGCCGGAAGTTCTCGGCGTAACGGCGCGTATGTTAGAGCGCGCAGGCTGTGATGTGATCACCGCAGAATCAGGAACTGAAGCACTAGAGGTTCTAAAAGATAGCCCTCAAGCTTTTGACCTTGTTATGACTGATCAGAATATGCCGAAAATGAAAGGCACTGAATTTATTCGCCGTGCGAGCGAAATTGTCGATGATATGCCTTTTATAATTCTATCGGGCTATAGTGAGCAAAAACTAGAAGACTTCAAAAAGACACATGCACAAATCAGGGCTGTTATGACCAAGCCTGTCGCTAAACAAGAGCTTGGGCAAACAGTCTTATCTGTGCTATCTCTATATCCAAGAGCTTCAAAACAAAAGAAGCGTGCTTAAATTTATAGAGTTTTCGCGTTTAGAGCGCAGCAATAGCATGACCCGCATATGCATCAATTAATCCCGATAGACACATTACCAGAGCAAGATTGGCTGAGAGATAAAGCCACGAAAAAGCTTATGTCTGCCCTAGAGCAGGGCGCGGATAACGCTGAACTGCCAGTTGCGCTTTTTGTAGGTGGGTGCGTCAGAGATGCGCTTATAGGCAAAGCTGTGCATGATATTGATCTTGCGACATCTCTAAAACCTGAACAGGTAATAGCGGCGTTGGAAGCAGCGAATATAAAAGCCATACCAACAGGGCTGGAGCATGGAACAATCACAGCCGTGATTAAAGATAAAAGCTATGAAATCACAACATTAAGGCGCGACATAGAAACAGATGGGCGTCACGCAGAAGTTGCGTTTACTTCTAGTTGGAAGGAAGATGCGCAGCGCCGTGATTTTACTATCAATACGCTTTTATGCGATGTGCAAGGGCGCATATATGATCCTTTAGGCTGCGCCTTGGATGATCTCAAAGCGCGCCGCATTATTTTCGTCGGTCAAGCGCAAGAGAGAATCAAAGAAGATCATCTAAGAATCATGCGCTTCTTTCGTTTTTATGCACTATATGGAGAGGGCACGCCTGATGAAGAGGCACTAAAAGCTTGCCAAGAGCAGGCTAAGAGCGTTTACGAGCTATCAAAAGAGCGGATCACACAAGAATTTATTAAAATTATAATGTGCGAACAAGCCTCCGCTATTTTGGCGCTGATGTTTGATTGCGGTGTTTTAAAGGCACTAAAATTTGCCTCTTATAGGAAGGAAATATTGGATGCTCTTTGCGCAGGGCAAACGAAATATGCTCTAAAGGATATGGTGCCAAGGCTATGGGCTCTATGTGGCTTCGATGCTGATAATCTAAAATCCCTAGAGCAATATGTCATGCTCAGTAAAAAACAAAAGCGCGAGATTAAAGGACTTGCCCATGCATTAGAGTATCTCGCAAAACGAGATGAGCAGGCAGTTAAGGTCGCGCTTTATCGCTGCGGAAGAGCTGCGACTATTCAAGCGCTTATTCTTCTGTATGCAAATGGCACGATGGATCAAAACCAGCTAGAGCAAGGGATAGAATTCGCGCAATGCTGGGTTATCCCGACTTTTCCAGTCTCAGGCAATGATCTGATTGCTAAGGGCATTAAGCCCGGCCCCGAACTTGGAGCTGAACTTAATGCATTGGAGCAAAACTGGATCGATCGCGGTTTTACAGATTAGCGAAAACCGCGGCTAAATGTGTGATCAAAGCTCATGCTATATTCACCTTTTGCATGATTAACAGCCGTCGTACGTGCGCCAAGCTCTTGTGCAGCTTGACGGAATGTGTCAAATGCATGCTTAAGTGTGCTTTTACCGTCATAGCTATAAACAGACTGGTTTTTATCCTGTGTCTTAAGCTTAAAGCCGGCATTGGCAATAGGGCAAGTTGTGTTTGTGGCTGATTTTGCATGCAGGGCAGCAAGCGCCCCACCTTTAAGTGTGCTCATAATAAGTCTCCGTGTTAATAAGTGTACTCTAATCTAAACCGAGGACAGCTTTATCGCAGGCGGAAAAATCATGCAACAAAAAAATGCGTTTTTTCTAAAATTTGTTATTAGTTATAACGTTGGTGTGATTTTTTATAGCATTTAGGGTGTATTTAAGGCCATTTTACCTCTGGTGGCATCGACATCAAAATAGCTTCGGTATTACCACCAGTCTTAAGGCCAAATTGTGTGCCGCGATCATAGAGTAAGTTATATTCAACATAACGGCCGCGGCGTACAAGTTGATGCTCGCGCTGCTCTTCGCTCCAAGGCTTGTTCATGTGCGTGCGAACAATTTGCGCATAAGCTTTTAAAAAGCTTTCACCGACATCTTTCGTGAATGAAAAATCATCATCCCAGTTGCCTGATTCTAAATAATCATAAAAGATCCCGCCAACACCGCGTGGCTCGTTACGATGAGGAAGAAAGAAATAACGATCGCACCATTCTTTATATTCTGGGTAGTAGGCCGGATTGTGACGATCACAGCACGCTTTAAGCTGTTCATGGAAATAAGCCGTATCCTCATCATTCACATACATAGGCGTGAGGTCAGCACCGCCGCCAAACCAACATTTGGATGTGCAAATCATTCGGGTATTCATATGCACAGCAGGTACGAGGGGGCTTTGCATATGGGCAACTAGAGATATGCCGGCAGCCCAAAATTCGCCATTACTCTCTTTTGCGCCCGGAATACGCTCGGCAAATTCTTCAGAAAAGCGCCCATGCACTTTGGAAATATTAAAGCCGACTTTTTCAAAGACTCTGCCCTTAATCAAGGTTATCTCACCGCCGCCATTGAGAATAGAGCCACTCTCATTCGGCTCATTGGTTTCAGAGCGGCTCCATGGAGTACGCTGCTGCTTGCCAATAGGCTGATCAGCTTTATTGCCGCCGCTAAGCTCCTCTTCAATAGCTTCAAATTCTGCGCCTATTTGATCGCGTAACGCTTGAAACCAATCGAAGGCTAACTCTTTTTTCTCTTCTAAACTGCTCATTATCTCTCTCTCCAGCGTGTCTGGCATAGCGCTTCACCTAATATCATAGCGCTCGCATTCACAATATTGAGCGAACGTAAATTTGCGGCCATTGGAATGATAATTCTCTCATCCACACATTCATGGATATGTTCGGGCACGCCAGCGCTTTCACTGCCGGCAAGCAATATATCATCAGCCTGAAAAGTAAAGTCGTAATATGGCGTCGCGCCTTTGGTCGTCATTAAAACGACTCGGCGTTTACTGCGCGCAGTATTGAAAACATCCCAAGAGCTATGGCGCTGTAGCTGCAATTTATCCATATAATCCATAGCAGAGCTACGGATTTTCTTCTCATTTAAGGGGAAAGAGCAGGGCTCAATAATATGAAGACCAGCGTCCATACAGGCGCATAACCTAATCATAGCGCCGAGATTCTGTGGTATATCCGGCTGGTAGAGTGCAATATCGATCATCCTTATGTGTATAACCTCAATTTAAAAGCAAAAAAATAATTTAGACATATAGATATAGAAGGGTTGATCATTTATAAAGAGAGAAGTAAAAGCTTCTAATTGAAGATATATATACACTAACGATATAAAAGTAAGCATCATGACAAAAAAGACAGCAGACGATATTCAACGCCGTGATTTTTTACAGCTCACCGCAGCAGGTTTCGGAGTAGTGGGCGTGGCCGCGGCTGCAACCCCATTGATTAACTCTCTTAACCCGGCAAAAGACACGCTGGCGTTAGCATCAACTGAAGTGGATGTAAGTGGTATTGCTGAAGGGGAAGGGCGCACAGTGATGTGGCGTGGTAAACCTGTCTTTATTCGTCACAGAACAGCCGAAGAGATTGAAGAAGCTAAAACAGCTGATCTTGCAACTATGGTTGATAAAGAAACAGATAGCGACCGCGTGCAGAATGAAAAATGGCTTGTTGTCGTGGGTATTTGTACTCATTTGGGCTGTGTTCCAACTGGACAAAAATCAACAGAAGAGCGCGGTGAATATGATGGCTGGTTCTGCCCATGTCACGGTTCACAATATGATACATCTGGACGTATCCGCAAAGGACCTGCGCCAAAGAATTTACCTGTACCGCCCTATGAGTTCTTGAGCGATACAGTGATTAAAATCGGTTAATTTGATTAGAAAAAAGTCAGACTTTATAAATTAAGAAGCGAAGAGAGAATAAGAATAATGGGACATTCCGAACGCACTAAATTTGATAACCCAGTTGTAGATTGGATCGACGAGCGTCTTCCACTCTTTACGCTGATGCAAAAAGAATATGGGGTTTTTCCAACGCCGAAAAACTTTAACTATTTCTGGAATTTCGGTGCGATTGCAATGTTCATGCTGGTGACGATGATCGTGACAGGTCTCTTCCTTGCGATGCATTACACAGCCAATACAGAACTTGCCTTTGATTCGGTTGAACGCATCATGCGCGACGTTAATGGCGGCTGGCTAATCCGTTATATTCACATGAACGGCGCGAGCTTCTTCTTTATCGCTGTTTATATTCATATCTTCCGCGGTATGTATTACGGCTCATATAAGCGTCCACGCGAGCTTCTATGGATGATGGGCGTGGTAATCTTCCTGCTTATGATGGGGACAGCCTTTATCGGTTACGTTCTGCCTTGGGGGCAAATGTCACTATGGGGCGCGACCGTTATTACAAACCTCTTTTCTGCAATCCCTGTGGTTGGTGAGAGCATCCGTACATTGCTCTGGGGTGGTTTCAGTGTTGATAACCCAACACTTACGCGCTTCTTTGCACTTCACTTCCTGCTTCCATTTGTGATCTTTGCAGTTGTGTTCTTGCATGTATGGGCATTGCACGTAACAGGTTCAAACAACCCACTAGGGATTGATACAAAAGGACCGCAAGATACATTGCCGTTCCACCCATATTACACAATGAAAGATACATTCGGTTTGATCGTTTTCGTGATCTTCTTCGCCGCATTTATCTTCTTCATGCCAAATGCATTGGGGCATCCAGATAACTATATTCCGGCTGATCCTCTTGTAACACCGCCGCATATCGTTCCAGAATGGTACTTCCTTCCATTCTATGCAATGTTGCGTGCGATTACATTTAACATTGGTATCCCATTTACTGAGATCGTAATTATCAACGCTAAGCTTGGCGGTGTGATTGTTATGTTCAGTTCAATCCTTCTATGGTTGGTTCTTCCATGGCTTGATACGCACCCAATCCGTAGTGCAAGGTTCCGCCCGACATTTAAGAAGCTGATGTTGTTCTTACTCGTCAACTTTATCTTCCTAGGCTATATCGGTTCACAGCCTGCAGATGCAACATTATTGGGTGTACCGCTGAATTACTGGGGCTTGGCTTCAACAGCATATTACTTCGCGTTCTTCCTTGTGATTTTACCGATCTTAAGCAGGGTAGAGAAGGGCCGCGAGCTGCCTCCAAGTATTCACGAAGCAGTGACTGCGAAATAATATAGGGATCTAAAGAGAGAAAAATGATGAAGAAAATTGTTCTTACAACTCTAGCGCTTATCATGATGAGCACCTCAGCATCCTTCGCCGCTGGCAGCGCAGAAGAGCCTCCTAAACAAGATTGGAGCTTCTCTGGTATTTTCGGTACATATGATCGCGGCGCATTACAGCGCGGTCTTAAAGTCTATCGTGAGGTCTGCTCAGCCTGTCACTCTCTTGATCGCGTGGCATTCAGAAACCTCGCAGATTTTGGTTATAACGAAGAGCAGCTCAAAAGCATCGCATCTGAATATGTGATCACAGATGGTCCAGATGAAGAAGGCGAAATGTTTGAGCGTGCAGGTCGCCCAAGTGATTATTTCCCTGCACCATATCCAAATGTGAATGCAGCGAAAGCTGCAAATGGTGTTGCTCCGCCTGATCTCTCATTAATCACAAAAGCACGCCATGGTGGCGCTGACTATGTGTATGGCATTTTGACAGGCTATGAAGCTGCACCGGATGGCCACCATCTAGCGTCTGGTCAATATTGGAACAAATATATGTCAGGCCACGTGATCGCGATGCCTGCGCCATTAACTGATGAGTTAGTTGAATATACAGACGGCACACCAATGAGCTTGGAACAATATGCGCGTGACGTTGCACAGTTCCTAACATGGGCTGCGGAACCAGAGCTAGAGCGCCGTAAAAAATATGGTATTGCCGCTCTAATCTTTCTTTGCTTATTTGCGTGTATTATGTACGGCGTGAAGAAGAAAATCTGGGCTGATGTAAAACATTAATCTTAGAGTTGAATTTTATTCAAGATATCGGGGGTATGGCGCTGTAAATCGCTGTACCCCTTTTATATTAACTTATTCTTAAATATAATTTAGTTATAATTGTATATAGGATGAAGCGTATTTCTTAGGCAAATTAAGAGATACAAATAATAAGGATAAGTCATGCCACTGAGTGCCAAAAAACAGGCTCATAACCATTTGGTTAAAGCTCTTACATATAAGTTCGTTGCCTATGGCTGCGCAGTCGTTGGCATAGTCTTATGCCTATATTTTTATATTAATCTCGCTGACTACAATGTGATGTCTTTTCTTCAAAGGCCTCTACTTCTTGTAATTACGCTTCTACCGCTACTTCCAGCACTTGTTTTGTTCAAAATATCTGGCAAACACAAGAATTCGGTCAAAAAAATTCTCGCTGCTGAAGCGAAATAAGCTCAAAATATGTAATAATAAAGAATCTTTAGCATGATGGTATTTGCTAAGGAGTGCCAATTATTACAGTGAGGGTCCGTAAAGGTGAGTGAATATCAAGAATTATTACAAAAATTAGGCCTAGCAATTCCATCTCAAGGTGATCTTGATGTTTTTTCTCCGATTGATGGAACCAAGCTCGGATCACTCAGCCAAAATAGTCCGGATGAAATAGATGAAATCGCCAATAAAGCGAACCAAGCTTTCAAAGAGTGGCGCGCCGTTCCTGCACCCCTTAGAGGTGAGCTGGTCCGCTTGCTCGGAGAAGAGCTTCGAGCTGTAAAACAAGAGCTCGGCGCATTAGTCACCGTAGAATGCGGAAAAATTATCTCTGAAGGCCTTGGCGAGGTTCAAGAGATGATCGATATATGTGACTTTGCTGTTGGCCTCTCACGTCAGCTCTATGGCTTAACGATCGCGTCCGAACGTCCACAACACCATATGCGTGAGATGTGGCAGCCCCTTGGCCCTGTAGGTATAATTAGCGCGTTTAATTTTCCTGTGGCTGTGTGGAGCTGGAATGCAGCTATCGCCCTTGTTTGTGGTAATTCGCTTGTATGGAAACCCTCAGAGAAAACACCTCTAACCGCGCTGGCATGCGAAAAAATATTCGAAAAAGCCGTAAAGAAATACACTCAAGTGGGTCATGATGTCCCGGACCATCTGCTTCAGGTTATTATCGGTGAGAGCGCATTAGGTCAGGCGCTTTCAGAACATAAGGCTTTCCCGCTTATCAGCGCTACCGGTTCAACCTCTATGGGAAGATCCGTAGGAGAAACAGTCGCCAAACGTATGGGGCGAAGCCTACTCGAGCTAGGCGGTAATAATGCGATTATCGTTACGCAGAGCGCAGATTTAGATATGGCTGTACGCGCAATCGCTTTTGGCGCTGTCGGCACAGCAGGGCAGCGATGTACATCAACGCGGCGTTTAATTATCCATGAGCATGTCTATGAGGCTTTAGTTGAGGCACTGGTTAAGGTCTATGAACAAATCCAAGTCGGAAATCCTTTGCATGAAGGGACCTTGGTAGGGCCGCTTATCGACGAAGATGCATTAGAAGCGATGATGTCTGCTTTGGAAAATGCAATAGAGCAGGGCGGTAAGGTCTTAGCAGGCGGCATGCGCGCTAACCCTAATAAGGGCGGCGCATATATGCATCCGGCGCTTGTTGAAATGCCTGAGCAATCAGATGTCGTGAAGCATGAAACTTTCGCACCTATTTTATATCTTCTCAAATATAGCGATTTAGAAGAAGCGATAGAGATGCAAAATGATGTACCACAAGGCCTTTCATCCGCAATCTTTACCTTAGATATGCGCGAGGCGGAATATTTCTTATCCGCTGTCGGAAGTGACTGCGGCATCGCCAATGTGAATATCGGCACATCTGGCGCAGAGATTGGCGGCGCTTTCGGTGGAGAAAAAGAAACGGGTGGTGGGCGTGAAAGCGGCTCTGATGCATGGAAAACCTATATGCGCAGACAAACGCAGACGCTTAATTACTCTGCTGAGCTGCCCTTAGCACAAGGCGTTAAATTCGATATTTAAAAGTTTCAGCGCATCTTAATTTTTCATTTACATATTGTATGGCATAATGAGAATTGTGCATGACGAATCGTTTCAACATGATTCGCTTGAAGTGCCAAAAACTTAAAAACATAAAAGCAGAGAAGAACACGGCTAGTAACACCTTGCATAGCAAGCTTTATTAGCGAGTGGTAAGTTAAGTTTGAAGAGCACTTTTTGCATTGAGACAAATTTTTGATGTACGATTTTTCTATATCAAAAACTATGAAACACTCTACAGAAAAGGAAAGATCCATGGCCTCACAACATCACCCATTAGAATCTTCTCAAAGTACCAGAATGGAAGCCTTACAGAATAAACATAGTCGCCTCTCACGACGTATTGAACAAGAGCAGCGTAACCCCTCAACAACAGATTTCTTCCTCAGGCAATTAAAAAAACAAAAGCTAGCCCTTAAAGAGGAGATAGAAGGAATCCGCACTAGCGGCGCAGTCTCGGTGGCATAGCGCGAGACTAAATGACCCGGGTTTACAAGTCCGGGAGTGAAGAAGTAGTGGCCGGTTGATTTCATTCTCCGGCCACTTTTTTTAAGCGCAATAAAAAACGCCGCGAAAGGCGGCGCTTCTTGTCAAAGATAGAAAATGATCAAACCGTAATTCTAATTACAGCAAACCATCATCATTATTGTCATCATCATTATTTTGACGGCTGCTTGTGAAAGCTGCGGCATCGCCAAGGAAGTTAGAGAAGTCAAATCCTCCACCTTGCTTAGTCTCCTCATCCATACCGCCTTGCGGTTCATGAGCAGCATTTTGCTGTGCCAAACGCTCTGCCTTAACAGCTTCAGGGTCTTTACCTTGTG
>MDSZ01056920.1_pt1 | contig 26789 bp, 48 predicted proteins | sample 811201 | NCBI WGS metagenome assembly MDSZ01 (sample SAMN05326647, study PRJNA326480) | marine metagenome | isolation source: seawater | place: Indian Ocean: North | collected 2010 | reverse complement strand
GTACACGTGGTACGGACTGGAAGGGCACTCCTCCCAGTTTGATTCTATGCCTACTGATTTCCTAGGGCGTAAGCCCTTTATTAGTGCGGCCCTTGCCGCTTTCTCTGTAGTTCCGTGATAGAGAAGCATATTCTCTCCTATAAATGGTGGGCTCTCTCGGGCTTGAACCGAGGACCATCCGGTTATGAGCCGGGTGCTCTGACCAACTGAGCTAAGAGCCCTAAAACAACTAAACAGTTGATCAGTTGAACATTTGATCAACTGATCAGATTAAATCTCTAATAAAAGAGGACGATCTTTGTAGTCCTTTACTTCGACTCTAGTAATCCAGTCAGGGTCTACAATACCTATGTAGATGAACCAGTTATCAGAGCCTCCGCCAGCTACTTCATCTAGTATCGAGTACCAGCGGCTATCTACCTTAAGGTATTTGTGGAAGGTGGACCACTTTTTTAAATTCCAGTCCTCCTCTGCGTTTGGAATATCTACTGTTAAGCGCACTCTTTCTTTGTTTAGCACGCTTCCAGTAGACCATCGTTGAGAGTCCCATGACTTATCGTCCGTTAGCCATGGTGCGTTAAAGCCCTCGTGAGGGCTTGTGGGAACATCTCCTCTCACTATCCCGCGTTTAAGTATGGGCACTAGGTACTCCAGTGCCGTGAAGTGGTAAAGGTTCATACCTTCTCCTGTAAGTGGTGCCTCGAGCGGGAATCGAACCCGCACGACTTAATGTCGAGAGATTTTAAGTCTCTTGTGTCTACCAATTCCACCATCGAGGCAGGTGGTGGGTCGTCCGGGACTCGAACCCGGGGCCTGCGGATTAAAAGTCCGATGCTCTACCAACTGAGCTAACGACCCTAGATCCCCTCCCCGGCATCCGACGCTATTTGGGGCGCCGATTCCTCTGCACAGGCTGCGGTTTTGTTAGAGGTGCGGGTGCAGCGCACTCTATTTTGTCCGCTCTTTTCGTACTGCCGGGGGTGGGGAAAAGGCCTCCCAACTACTGCCGGTGGGAACCGGATCATGCAGACAACCGTTCGTCATCTTCCGGCATGGCAGTAGCGGGAGGGGGATCTATTCTTTATTGAGGGAAGTCTTTAATTGCTTGCCTGCCCTAAAAACAGGTACTCGCCTAGATGGTATTACTATCCTCTCTCCGGTTCGGGGGTTTATTCCATCGAACTCTTTCCTAAGAGAGACAGTAAAGGTGCCGAAGTCCGACACTACTACTTTTTCTCCTGAAAGGAGCGAGTCTCCAATCATGGTGAATAGCGAGTTTACTACGTTGCTTGCTAACGTTTTAGTGATGTCACTTTCTTTTGCTAGTGCTTCGATTATGTCTGTTTTATTCATTTTATTCCTACGATGGTAGGGACGGCCGGGATTGAACCGGCGACATCCTGCTTGTAAGGCAGGCGCTCTCCCACTGAGCTACGTCCCTATAAGCTATGATTTAGTAATGCGAAAGTTCTTCAGTTCCTACAAAGACATAGTTGTTTATCATGATTACCAGCCGTTGCTGCTGTTTTGGTGTACGTCGGATTTAATAAACAACCGTGTCTTGTGGTCCAAGTATTCTGACTGGCTTGCGGATGGAGGCGAGTGGGCCTACCTGCAGTACTGTCTATACTTTGTAGTCGCTTTAGGTATGTTCTTTACCTTGCCTAATATTCGTTCCTGCGTTCGTTTTGTGGGCGGTTACTTGCTTCTGTACATCTTTAGTACGTCAAGATTCTTGTACTTGGTATTCACTGATCCTGAGATGGCGGAAAATCCAGATATAGGAAGAAGTCTTACCGTTACTATGGTCTACTTTACCTTGTGGTTATGGATCTACATAAAGATGAAGGTAGAGATCATTCATAGAGACTTAAATGGATAAGCAGACAAGCATCGCAGCTCTAGTCGCAGCCGTTACTGGTGTGTTTAGCGCAGGTGCGTTTAAGTTCTATGAGTTCATATTGAAGCAGAGGCGAGAGGTCGCCCAGGAGGAGAAAGAGGACAAAGCTCGCTATAGAGATGATCTCATTAAGCGAGTAGATAAATTAGAGACCGAGCGGGATGACCACCTTGAGCAGATAATGGAGCTCAAGACAGTCATGGCGGCCATGAAGGTAGAGGTTGAGTATCTCAAACGAGAGAACGAGATATTGAAACTAAAGGTAGATGCGCTGAGATAAGGCGCGCCCTGCTGGATTCGAACCAGCGACCTACGGCTTAGAAGGCCGTTGCTCTATCCAGCTGAGCTAAGGGCGCTTAGTTATCTGAGGTGGAACACGCCGGGCATGTCTTGCTTTGGTGGCGTGTAGTCTGCGAGTACGACGCACTCTACGAGTCCTACCACAGTGAGGATAGCTATTATTAGGCCGATGCCCTCTAACTTTTCTCTGAGGCTGTAATCGGTCTTGCGCATACCTATTTCTAAACTATACATACCTCTATGACAACCTATGGGTATTCGGAGAGGTCCACCCCTCTTTTCATGTTGATTCCGTACTAATGTTGGGTGATCAACTCTCTTTTACCTCATTTGAGAGATATATTTCGGCTTGCAGACAGCGTGCGACTGCTATTAAGGTCTTTAGTCAGCCTGAGATAGTTTCCTTGGATCGACTACCTTCTCAGGCTTATTTGTCGATCCTATACTCCTACAAGGATGTTTATATGAGACTTGCGTTTGTAAGCCTTTTTGCTTTATTAATAGGATGCAATGCTTCAGAAGAAGCTCCAGAAGCCGCTGAGGAGGCCCCGGCCACCGAAGAAGCAGCAGAAGACGCAAAGGTAGAAGAAGAAGCGCCTGAAGTCCCCGCCGAAGTAAAGGAAGGGAAGGCTAAGGCAGAGAAGTCCCCTAAGAAGGCCGAAGAGGCCAAATAACCAACCAGTAAGAGAGGTAGAAGATGGCTAGTTATGAGTCACTAAAGGCGATTGTAGAAGATCTTGATGCATCCTTGTCGGATGCCCAGAAGTTTGACGGAGGTAATGCCGCTGCGGGCACTCGTGTTCGCAAAGCAGCTCAGGAAGCCAAGAAGGCTCTCCAAGACCTTCGGATTTCGATCCAAGAGACTAAGAACAGTAGGTAGTTCTGGTTGTTCGTCTTAAAGGCCCGCATATGCGGGCCTTTATTTTTGGTACTATGGGGTATGCAAGTACTACAGAAGCTCTTTAGATTATTAGAAGTCACTTTTATTTTTGCCCTACTCCTACCTTTGATTATTATGGAAGCGAGAAGAAATGATGGGGTGTAGCGCAATTGGCAGCGCAAGGGCCTGTTACGCCCAAGGTTGTTGGTTCGAATCCAACCGCCCCAGCCTCCGGAGTTAGTCTTGAATTATTTAGCAGCCTTCACCAGTGAGCTTGAGAAGATAGCAGAAATAGGTATGCGGTCCGCCTCTGGGTCAGGTGAGGTGGTTAAGCCTCCTGCACCGAAGGCTGAGGCAAAGCCTACTCCAAAGCCAGCCAAGGAGCCTAAGACGAATAAGGTTTACACTCCCAAGAAGCCGGGCCCATACGGCTATCTAAGTAACTACGAAGTGCAGAAAATCCTTTCAGATAGGCGTAAGGCTGCCCAAGGACTAAGCCAGATAGATACTAGTAAGCCGGGAGCAAGGCCGGTTGCCATAATGAGCCCAGGAGGCCCCGGTCCAGACCGGCGGACCGGGTACCGCCCTCCACCTGCAGTGCTCGCACGCCAGGCTAGGGAAGCTGCGGCAAAGTCGCAGCCTCAACAGAAGCCGCCTGCTCCAGCAGAGGATGGCCCTCCCCCAGACGTTAAGATGACTCGGTTTAACGAAACGACTACCCAGAGACGCAATCGCCTAAAGATGCAGCAAGAGGACCCAGACAGGTGGAACCGCTTAAAGGGCGAGCATCGAGCAAGAACGTCTCCTATCGTAAAGGCTACAGAGCAAATGTCCGGTAAGGGTCAGGCGTTCGCCCCAGATCCTGAAGGGAGGTTTGTTACGCCACGACCTAAACCCAACGTTGGCGCTCCTGCTGTTCCTTCTGTAGTAGCTAGGCCTGCTCCGAGGCCTGTTCCCGTCGAGAGAGTAGCGAAAAAAGAACCCGCCAAACCTAAAGGAAGATCTGTACCTAGTAAATTTAGGAGTGCTCAAGAGGCTAGGAGCTTTTACGGCATCAACTCTTGGGGGTCGCACAGAGATAATCCGAGCGGTACTTGGTATGCGAAGCTCTATAGTCGGATGGCTACGAGCACTTCTCCGCAAGAGGCTGCTGATCGTGTCCGGCGTCTTATGTCGAAGTCAGGTATAGACCCCAACCTTCTTAGTACCGGAGCCAGGGGGTAGTAGGGTAGGTATACTGAGTGCCAGAAGATTTAGTTTTTAGTAGTAGGAGTAGGCATGCCAAACTTTGGCTTAAATGAATTAGTAGAAGCAGTACACGGAGCGGTACTATCCGCAGCAGACATAGGCGAGCAGCAGGCGTTTGCTCGTATTAAGGAAGAGCACCACTGGACTCCCGCAAAGGACGACGATGGGGAGGCGATTCTAGATAAAAATGGGTACCCCGTATACCGCCCTAAGATGATTACTTTGCGTGTCCCTACTTGGGTAGATGGTAAACAAGTACATACTGATATAGAGGTTCCTTTAGCTACTTTGACCACAAACAGGCAGCTCTTTCTAAAGGAACTGAAACTAAAGATGGGCGTCCGGCTAGATGGGCTAGACGATGCTGAAGTAGACAAGGAGGGATATTTACTCGCGCCAAGAACTGTTCGAGTTAATACTGGCTCAGGCTGGAGTAGATCTGGTAATCTAGCAGAGCTGGAGATAACATTCTCTGGCGAAGAAGCGTCAGAGGGAGACCTCAAAATCAATCAGCAATTAGTTAAGTTATTGCCCTAGGAGAAGAGATGCCCGATCAACTAGTAAAGATGTCAGACCAGTTTGGTGGTCTCCCCATGGATCAACTTATTGGTGGTCCGCTCAAGGCCGCGTGTAGCGCCCAAACGCTGCTCGCTAAGGCATCCAGCGACTTCATCAAAGATGTTGGTCTGCAGGACATGGGCGGTGGTAAGCTGGGCGCTCGTACGGTAGACTTTTCTTTTACTAAGCCTGTCCAGGGCGCTGATGGCACAGTTACTAACCAGAAGGTTGACCTTGAAGTACCTCTGCTGGCTATTATCAATACGCCCGCTCTGTCGGTTAAAGAGGCCAAGGTTCGCTTTACTATGGAAGTAAAGTCATCTACCTCAAGCAAGACTACTTCTGACAGTAAAGCTGATCTTACAGCTAAGGCTAAGTACAACGCTGGCCTGTTTAGCTGCGAGGTTACCGTTCACGGCTCTGTAGCAAACCACAGCGAAAACTCACGCTCGTCTGATAACAGCGCCAAGTATGACGTAGAAGTAGTGGCTCGGGATGACGGCCCTCCAGAGGGTTTGATGAAGGTACTCGATATGCTTAATGACGCAATTGCTCCGCGTCAGTCCGCATCGCCTGCTCCAGCAACCACTTAACCACGGCCTATCTGTGTGGGATCTACCTACCCTAGCCCGACTAAATGCGTCGTGGGAAGACCACCTGCGGCGCATTGGAGGTACTGATGAGGTGCCCAAAATGCGACAAGAAGACGTTGGTGGTGGACACCCGACTTCCGGGATCGAAGGGCGCGACCAGTGCGATGGGCCGGGTAGCGAGAGTGATGAACTGGTATAGCACTGATTGGAGGGCTCGTAAGAGAGTCTGTAAATCTTGCAATCATTCCTTCGCGACTGTAGAACTTCCCTTAGAGGACTTCTCAACTATGTTAGATGAGTCTGAGAAGATTTAGCGGATTTACCTTCTTCTGCCTCGTACCCTAGGTTATTGAGGTGTTTAATAACCTTATCCAACCGATCTAATCCCTTCGCTTTTTGAACTTCCGTAGGCAGAGAATAGTCCCCTCCTTTCGTGCCTTTCAGTAGTCTTTTAATCCAAGAAAGCATAAAGTAGCCCGGAGATTACGTGTTTAAGTTTCGTTGCGTAAACTGCAACTCAGTAGATGTAGAGCTTTATAGAGACAGACAGGGCTACGGCCAAGATTACCTTAACTGCCGATGCGGTTGGCAGTTTTATGGTACTGACCGGATCGTGGCTTTATACGAGTCACAGAAAGCAGCCTATGAGGAGTCGTTAATCGTAGAGGAGCCAGTAGTAGAGGAGGCTCCGCCAGAGCCTTTACCCGAACCATCTGAGGATCTCTGCGCATGGGAGGCGTGTGACAAGTCGCCGCAAGGGGGGAGAGCTGAGCGCCGCAAGGGCTCCAAATACTGCTCTAGAGACTGTAGCAACCGTAATGCTAGGTACCGCTACCAACAGAGGGCGAAAAAAGAGGCCGCATAGCCTCTTTAGTTAATCACGCAGTCGCATGGATTGTCTCCGTGCGTACAGGGCGGATCGGTAGGGATAATAAACTCTATGTTTATGTCCTGCTCTCCTATGTAGTCTAAAAATTCATTAAACGCGGCCTTAGCGGATTCTGTTGCTATCCGGAATTTTTCCATCTTTTCGTTTAGTGTCAGGTGCGTCAGTAGGTACTCGGCTTCTTTGTTTATTCTCCGTATTTCCTTTACTACTGAAATTATGTCTACGAGACCTCCGTGATCGACCACTTTATTTAGGTCAGAGCATAAGTCTCTTTGAGACTCGATAAGGTCTACTGTGTCTTGAGCTACTTCCTTCTCCTCCTCACTCATTTCGTATTCGCTTCCGAACAAACTGGGAGCTGTGCAAGGGATCTCAATTTTCTGTATTGCGTCTAGCACGTAATCTAAAGTACGTAGCGCTTGGGTAGGTTGTTCCATTAACTCTCCAGGGCGTATTACTAGTTGCGGCCCTTATGCCCTATCATACCCATCTTATTCAGTTAGTGGGGTTCTGCATCCTGTTGCTTTATACTTAAATCAAGGAATAGATTAGGAGTTTCTATGCCTACGCCAAGAAGAAAAGTACCAATAGCTACCGTCGAAGCCGCCAAACACAAGGAGTTAGAGCGCTCTCCTCTCCAGAGTAAGAAGTTTGTTGCAGCCATGCTGTGGAACATGTGCTGGCTAATTCTTATTGGGTACGGCATATATAGCGACACCGGAGATAGCGTTCTTCTCTCTATGGTACTGGTATCTGGAAGTACTCAGATAGTATACGTAGGGGGCCAGGCGGCTCTTGATACCTTCGTACGGCAAGCCTTCCATAAATCCAACGGTACAGAGCCAGCTAAGTCCGCTTAGATATACTCTTTTAGTACGCCCCACAAAAATCCAGCCACGGATACGGATAGCGCAATAGCTGCTGTTATTCTGCTTCGTTTAGCGTCGGAGTACGCGTCTCCCAAGCTGTCCCTTTTGACTTTGTAGTTGAAGTGTTCAATAGGGCTCAGCTGAGGCACAGCCTCTAAAAAGTCTCCGCAGTCCCTGTCCTCAAATACGTCATCTTCTATTAGACGTATTTGATACCAAAGGCAGGTTCCTGCGTACCGATCTTCTTTATGATTTGTCGGGTACTGATTCCATAGACCGCATCTTCCGCAACGAGCCATACCTACTCCAGTATCGATGATTATACCGGCAGCGGAACGTCTACCGTGAGTCCTTCTACTTTGCGGTCTCCAGATACATTGATTCCTTCCGCTATACGTGACCAGGACATGCCGTTATCGGTGCTCTTACAGATATCTCCGCCGTCTGGACCAGAGGATCCTCCGTCACTTCCTGCCCACCAGTTGCCTTCTCCGTCAGTGCAGATACAGTTTAGGTTTCCTTCGTCAGGGAGCTGCTGCCGAGTACCTTGAATAGTTATTGTCTTACCGCTTACATCAGCAGCCAGTGTTCTCGCCGTATCTCTAGCTACTATTCGCCCATTTCCAGCAGCCATCCTTTTTGTATTGTTTGCGCTCAGGCTTGCATTATTGCTGTCTTTTAGGGCTACTGCATCGCTCCAGTCGGTTGTATCGCTAGCTGCCGCTGAGATAATGTAAGCCCCGCCGCTTGCATATAGGCAGACTACAGTTGAGTTTGTATACACGAGGTCCCATATCTTGCCCCCACCGACTGCAACTGTGTGCTCAAGAGCCCAGCTTTGTGCATTATCTGTGCTCTTGTATATTTTTCCTTTTATACCAAACCACCAGGTACCGTTATTATCGGAGGTCAGTGCGTAGATACCTGCTGTATAGACGTTTCCGATATCAGTAAGCCCGCTAATATCGATAGCAGACCAGCTTGTTCCGTCTACTGATCTATAGATGTATTTATTTGACGAGGTGAGCATCCCTGCGGTTACCCACACGCCGTTGCCCCATAGGACCGTTCTTTGTTTTAGGTTCCCTACAGGTTGATTGGATGCGTTTAGGTTGATCTCATCCCACCGCTCTCCGTCGGTAATGTCTGCATCGTCGTCGTGGATAATCTCAGGGTTATTGGAGTTTACTACCGCTACGTAGAAAGGATCTCCCGTACCGTCCTGACCATAGGCAATATCAACTATGTCCCAAGTGTCGCCAGTAGCCCCAGCCTTGTACATGTTTGATTCCCACTCAGCCACGCTTCCGTCATCTGCTACATCTACCCAAGACACATACGCATCATCAAACGCAGCTACTACCCTACTTACTGTCGCACCGCCCCCTTCGCTCTCTGCAGGGGCAGCTTGAGAAGCCATCTTTGCGACCTGGGCGGTAGTCTTTCCGCTCATCTTCGCGATGCTGGCAAATGCGATGCCGCTAATCTTACTGATAGCCATTTAGCTAAGCTCCAGGAACGTAGCCTCTGGATTAAAGTAGATGACGTTAGCTGTATTGGTGCAGTAGCCGACACACCTAACTATGTCTCCCGTCCCTGATGGCTGGGTTGTGTCCATAGAAGCTGCAGTCGTTGACAGATATACTGGAAGCCCTGAGATAAAATTAACTAAGTACGTCGTAGCATCAAAGAAGCCTCTTAAAAGGACTCCGTCTGATGGAGATGCTCCTAGTGCGATTCCTAGCAAGCCGTCACTAGTCGATACGGAATCTGCATCTGTCTCAGTCCAAGCACCGCTGCTGTTAAGGAAGTACAGTTTACCTGCTGTTAGGTTGCCGGTCCCGAAAGTAACGGCCTCCCCTCCTCCTGTGTTATCTGCCAATGACGTTGGATCGTGGTGTACGTCAAGAGCGGTCTTTGGTGCTGATATGTCTACGCCTATCGCATCTGCTGATCCGTCTACGAACAGCATATGTGTGCTGTTGTCCGACTCTACACGAAAGTCAATTAGGGAATTGTCGCCCCCTACTCCGTGCTGCTGATTAACTACTACTTCTGGAACAGCGCCGTCTAGCCGTAGGCCCTCTCGCACCGTTCCTTGATCGTTTGCCTTAAAAACAATGTGTTTGTTCATTGTTTTATTTTCAATCAAGATATTATCCGAAGAGTTTACTCCGATGGTTGCCATGTCTGTACCACCTTCCTTAAAGAGGATGGTAGGTTCTGTGGCATTTAGAGTTAAAACCTCTGTCGGACTCGATGTACCGACCCCCACTACTTGATTAACGATTAGGGTGTTGACGACCTCTGTATTTGCACTCCCGTCAAAGGAGATAGCAGCGTTCCCTGAGTTATCTCGTATATCATTGCCTCTTACTCGAATATCTCCATTGACATCGAGCAGATGAGACGGGTTGTTCAGTCCGATACCGACCTTACCTGACGAGGTTATTCTCATCCTTTCTGCGGGAGTAGTAGAGTTTACTGGCGTAGTAGATATTACTACCCTACCGGGCATGTCGTTATTTGCTGCAGTGCCGTCTATGGCGGCTTCGATTTTTGCTGCAAATTCCTGGCCAGCTCCGTCTGATCCTGTAAACGATATTCCGCCTAGTGAGTCATCATCGCTTACTAAGCCGTGAGACCCGTCTGATGCGCCCCTACTTTTATTAAACGCTATAGACCCTGAGTTTGCGTCGGCACTATTCGCCGCTATGATTACAACCTTGTCTTGTACGTGGATGCCGTCTGAGGACGTCGGAGGCAGGTCCCAAGTAGCTGGATCTGACTCAGCCCCAATCATCAAGGTATTACTAGCTGTATCCGCAGCTACCATGTTGGCGGGTACGCAGCATACCGCCAACGATGTAGCATTTATAGCAACTCCGATTAGGTACGTCCCGGCAGATGATGGCGCAGCGGCTAAAGAGCCGGCTGTATTAGATAAATAGTATGGCTTGCCTGCGGTAAGTCCCGATAGGCCCGTAGCGATCCCTCCAGAGTGTACGACATAGCACTCTGTCGCTCCATTTAGCTTTTGTACAAGACCTATCGGCGGGTAGGTATCCGCATCTGCGTCTGCTTTAGCGACAGTATTATTAGAGGCTACGTACACTACGTCCCCTACTGCCACCGCTCCTGATGCGTTTGTGTACAGATGTACGTTGTCCTCAATATTAAGGATGGTAGGCCTACCATTCACTCTAGTTAGTACGGTATCTTCACCTGACATGTAGGCCTCCTATGGTTTGTTTATTTTCCTGAGAGCAGTCATTACCTTCAGTAGCTCATGCTGCTTCATATCGTCCAGGTGAGACTTACCTGTCAGCCTTACGCACATAGCAATAAACCGAGCAGAGCCTTTGGCTCCTGCATCCCAAACTATGCCCTTCTTATCGGCTAGTTTGTGTACTTGCTCGGGAGTTATTCTCATTTGTTCCAGCTCTTCGATTTTTTCCAAGACCCTCTAGCAAACTCGTCTGCTTTAGCTGCTGTAGGAAACTTTACGTAGTTCCCGGATCTCACTGCAGTTATCGGATCAGCGTCTCGGTATAGTTTGCCTTTAGGTCGAAATATCTTCCCTAGGCCCTTTGTCTCTTTGTGACGTAGTGTTGGGTAGGCGATCTCTTTTCCGTCTACTTCTGCGGACGCCATTTGGTGAGTGGCCCTGCCTCCCCGAACTCTTTTTGTTGGGTAGTTTTTAGGATCTCTTATGCGCTTTACGAACGGAACGTCTTTGTTTTGCTCTAAGACTTCATCAACGTCCGCTAGCTTAGTCAGCGCGTCGTGGATGTGATCAGATCCTTTAATCACCACAGCTTCCTTCGTGCCCAGTAGTTAGGGCTAAATGGGTCATCCTTAGTGAGCTTGCCTTCCTTGTTACGGATGCCTGCAGATCTAGTAAGGTAGTTCTTCTGCCTCTTTTTGTCTTTGTGCTGGGTAAAGTCCTCGTACCCTTTTTGTCCGAAGTGAAGGAGTTTGATGCGGTCGCCTCGTTTTACGAGAACCATAAACTTCTTGTCCTTCTTGTTTGATCGAATGGGCTTGTTGTATCCAGGAAAGGTAATGCCTCTATACTCAACGCTGGCAGTCTTTTCCTGAGATTCTCGGAGGTTCTTGGCAGTAGGCGCGCCCTTCGATCCAGGCTTCCGCATCTTCTCGCCAGAGCCTGCGGCAATTCGTTTTCGCTTAGCATGGATGTTGTCCCACAGGCCACGCTCCGCTACCTTCTCAATCGCATCATGTACGTTGTCAGAGCCTTTAATCATCTTATTCTCCATAGACTTTGGCTAATCCTAACCGAATTAGCTCGTCATTTAAGCTCTCTTCGGCCACGTTACCGTCATCATCTACGGGCCAGATGATTGCCAGGTAGCGTCCGTATTTACCTTTGCCAAGAGACTTCATACGGACCTTCTTCCCAAGGACTTTCTCTTTGACGTAGTCCCGTGCTTCTCTAGCTGCGAGCTTAGTAGCTTCGGTACCGCCCCTAATCTCAGCTGTATCGATGCCATAGAAGCGGAGCTTCACTTTGATAGCAGATACCTTGAAGCCAAGATCTACAGTCGCAGTTGCCGTATCTCCGTCGTAAACAGACAGGATCTCAGCATCGTACGTATACATGGAGTTGGGGCTGTGGGTCATTTAGTTCCCTTTAGGTGAGCGTCCCACAGCTTCTTAGCCTGCGCTGCAGCGTCCTTCTGCGCCTTAGATGTGATGTGTCTCCTCATATTCTTCGGTTCGACGCCCTTAGGCACGTACGGTTTAAAGACTTTTATGGATTGCCCCATGGACCTTTCGCTTCCTGGGAGGGCCCAAGTCGTCTTAAGTACTGGGGCGGCTAAGACATTCTTTGCTTGCGGATTCCATGCCTTTCGTACAGCATCAGTGGAGGCCAAAGTCTGGCCTCTGCGGGCCCCCTCTATGCCGATCTCATAGCTAAGATAGTCCTGCCTATGCTTTGCTACTATGTCTTTCATTTTAGCGACATCTTTAGGGTCAGGAAGGTCTGGCTCAATAAAAGCCTTCACAGACGGCCCTTTGGGCGCGCCTTTCCAACGCCTAATTCCGCGGGCCCCCAAAGCCGCCGCCGATAAGCCGCCTATAGCGCCTATTAGCGCGCCTTTACCTGGCTTCTTGTCCTTTCGTGCAGCGCCTATGCCAGCACCAAGAGCTGCTCCGACGCCAGCACCCCCTAAGAGCAGCTTTTTATTGAGGGCTATCTTTTCTATTTCATCTACAAAAGCATTAGTAAGTAACGTATTCATCTGAACCTCTTAAGCGCTTTTAATATCTTGCTTGCCGTGCCGCCGAGAGCCGCTTTACGCGCCCCTCCCATGTAGGCATAGTTCGCTTTTACGGAGCCAATAGTGCCAGGCCCCACTAGCTTGCCTAATGCTTCTCTCTGTACTCCCGTCAACCCCCGGGTCCGCGTTTGGGATAAGTGGGCGGCCATCTCTTCTCTTGCTGAGCGCAAAACATTTCTAAGTCCCGGCTCGCCCACCCCCTTCATTTTACCTCGGCGATCACGTAGCCAGTGTGTCATCTCGTGCCTACGCATGGTGTTATAGGCAGCCTGTCCGCCCGCAGGCCCGTAGAGCTTTGAAAGACCCTCCGGCGAAGGTAGAAAGAGTACCGACTGCCCTTTTTCAGCTGCTTTCCGCACAGCAGGCACTTCCGCCATTATCTGGCGAAGTCTCTCTGGGGGGTTGTTAAGAAAGGTGCTGGCTTTGACATGCTTACCTGGGGATGAGGGGTCGCTCATATGGACAATTAAAGGGCCCGCAGCTAACTTCTCCATTTCATCTACAAAAGCACTAGCAAGCAGCTTATTCATCTGAACCTCTTTAGGAGAGACTTAAATGGGGCCTTATTCCTCAAGAGGTACGTCCCTACGCCTATACCCCCAATCCCTGCGCCTATTACACTTGCAGACGCCAGTGGGTGCTGAGTAACGAAACTACCCTCTTGCTTCTGCATCTTACGGATCTTTTGTGCGCCAAAAGGACTAAGAACCGGGGCAGTCTCTTCGAAGCCCTTTCGGATGCGCTTTCCTATGGTCTCTGTCTTGTCCGACATTCTGAAATCAACTGGGGCAGCAAATGACCCCCCGAGATCAGCTCCCGCCTTTCTATACGCAGCGCTTAGTAGATTTGAGCAAGTAAACGCCTTTGAGTTTTCGGGAGGCTTAAGCCTACCTCGATCAATAAGGTTAGTTGTCCAGTTAGGTAGTAGCTTTCCAGCCCCTGTTTGTATTAGAGCAATGCTATCGTAGTCTTTCCCTACTTGGGACTTAGCAAAGCGAGCGGCAGCTCTACGTTTACGCTTAGTTGTCTTAGGCCGAAGGATCATGTAGTCCCTGCCCTTGAGAGCTTCCTTAAACGACTTTATCTTTACGCCTTCTCCAAGGCGGGCCTCTACGATCTTGTCCTTACCCACATACATGGCTGAGTGGGTCATGGAGCCTTGCATAGACTTTGACGCGCCTCTGAATAGGGACTCTGCCCAGCCTGCTGGAGACCACTTACTGTGCCTCCTTCTTGCCATACCTACATGAATAATGTCACCAGGCTCCGCCTTGGCCTCCAGGGCCTTATGTGTCTCTGCGCGAGCGATCTTCTCAAGCTCGTCCCAGTAGGCGTCTACGCTGTGTTTTGAGATATTCATGGCGAAAAAAGAAGTAGGTTAGGATGATAGCCCCTTCATGCGAAGGGGCTATCTCAGTTGATTCTATAAGAGTTTGTGCAATAAGGCACCATATTCATGCCTTGCCGCCACGAATATCTGTGTCTGCTAACCGAGATTCTACTTCAGGGTGCTGCAGTATTTTGTGCAAGGTTTCCCAAGGTATTCCAATCTCATAATAGTTTTTGCTGCACACCATTATTCCAGACGAGAGGATCTGAATCTCGGCGGTTTCTGGCATCCCTACAGACCCGTAGACCTCTCCGTACATCACGTCTTCCTGCTCTCTTCCTGAAATCATCTTATTAAATCCTCCATCATAAGAGTGGCCCACGCAGGCGTCTGGAGTAGCCAACCTGAAGGACTTTGCCGCTCCTTCTTGCCGTGTATCTGGTACACAGTATCGCTGACCCTAGACTCCATCCGTACGGTTACTAGTAGTCCATTTGGCCCAACTACTGGACAGGTGAATACTCTAAATGCAGCTCTGTCTGCTACTGCCCGGTCCTGTCCCTCTACCTCCCATACGTTCGTGTATTGGATAAGGGCGTTTAGTAGTAGGGGTATGTGCCTATGCTCTATCTTTCCTTCCATGTGGAACTTTATTGGTTGATTGATCATTCGGGATGCCGCGATCTTTCTTCCAATACTCTTTTCGTACTGATCTAGCGGGGAGCAGTATGCGGCTGCAACTGCAGCAGTAGCTCCTTGGATCTCGTATGCAACGGTTATACCTCCGTTACCGTACTTATGGTTTGTTCCCGGAGGTCTTAGGTGTATGAACTTCATGTGCTCTCCACGGGTATTATCTGTACGTCAAACTGTCCGCCGAATAGCTTAGGGAAGTGGTCCTCATAAGGAGGGTCATAGAGAACATCATCGTGATGTTCTCCTGACTTCTCTGTACTTACTCGTATGCTTGGTCCGAGTATGCACGTGTCTCCTTTAGACACCGCTTCCTCTACTGCTTCTGATGGGCAGTCCGCTTCTACAGGAGTACCTATTAGGCTTCCTGACCATATGTAGTAAATCAACTCTCAGCTTCCTCATCAACTACTGCTTTTGCTAAGTCTACGAGTTGATGCACTCCCTGCGAGAGTACTGCGTTCACAGACTTACCGATCAACTTAGAGTGAGGGTTTTCTCTACCCTCTAGTTCATCTGCGCATCTGCCAATTGCGTGTACCAGATGGCTAGACGCCTCTGGCGAGCTGAGGCACAAGGTGCGGCTGACCTGGTTGTCCTCTTTCCAATCAAGCAAGATCATGACTGCATGATCGCTTTCATACTCTACTGTCTGCCCGCTAGCTTCTACGGTTATCTTCATCTTCTCCACTGCGACTACCTCCTAAAGGTTCCTTTACTTCTAATGCTCTTCTCGATTATTCGATTTATTCCATCGAGCTGCGCTTTAGCTAACTCCTCAAATCGTTTTTCGTCATCTTTGTTCAAGATGCCCTTCTCACTTAGCAACTGCTTAAGTGCTGTTGTTCTTGCGTATGCTAGCTTCTGGTTTTTGGGCGTCAGGCCCTTGTCATCAACTAGCTGTTGTACTGCATTATCTTCTGCTTTTCCCATCACGTACCTCCGTAAAATCTACGTCTACAACTGGGCGCCTGCGAGTGGCCTCCCCTAAGATCGCTTTTTCAGCTACTCGTCTAGTTAGATACGCGGCGAATAGGATTAGGGTTACCGCCCCAAACCCGTAGTCCACCACGGTAAATACTTTCTTTACTGCGCTTTTCCACGCAGTTTCTTTTCTACTTTGCACAGCGCCTCCTCTACCTCAGATACGCTGTAGTCCTCTAGTATCGGGACTAGTCTCTGTAGCACTTCGATAATATCGGTGCCTGACATAGCTATTTTATCCAGCTCGATACTAGCGGTTCGCAACTCCTCTTCGTCCATGTTCTCCGTATTCTGGAGTATGTCCTCAAATATTTCGATATGGTTGGCTGCACTAAACAGCGTTCGAGTTCCGGTAATTTTTAGTATCCGCTGTACCTCGTCTTCGTCAGCTATGTGTATGAACTCTTCCCTAAGGTCAGATACAGCCGTCGATGCTGCGTAGTCGTCCAGTGCTGTGTCCAGATACTCTGACAGCGCTTTAAGGACGTCATCCACCTTATGCGATATTTGACCGTTAGATACTTTGGTAGAGCAGGAAACTGCTATCAAGTTCTTCGTCGTAGTTTCTTTTAGAATATCTACTGCTTTCATCGTGCCTCCGTTGGGTAGGCCCCGAAGGGCCTACCCTGTAGTTACTATGCGTCTGCTGGCACGTTGTTTAGGTGGTAGTTGATTACCGCTTTTGCGGCGTCTCTTACTGCGATTGACTTGCTGATTACCTGATGTGCAGGCGCTTTTTGCCCTACGGCCCAAGTACACGCGTTGTACCAGCCCCACAGGTTGTCCTCTTCTTCGAACTCTTCGAAGGGAGGGGAAACCCAGTGCTTAGCTGCGGTAGTAAACATAGTCGCAGTTAGGATGTTGTTCCCATAAGCGCGACCTAGAAGCTCAAACCCACGGTCTTTGGATAGGTCGACTGTCTTCATCGCCATGAGCTCCTTAATGGAGCCGCCGTACTTTTCTTGGCTCGCAGGCCCGACCTGGCGGAGGATCTCGTCGAAGTCCGGCATTACCTTTTTCGTATGCCTACGTACTTTCATAAAGCAGTCGGCATCAAACATAAGGTTGTCGCATACGAACACCTTTTGGCCATATGCGACTCCTAGCCCTACAGACTTATCGTAAGAGTTTCTAAGTCCTATACTTAGAGGCAGCTTGGGGTCAATCCAATCTGCCTTCAGGCTTATTACGCCGAACATTCTCTGATCTTTTCCAGATAGGACATACTTCTCGCTTTCTACCTCTGCGTCGATGTCATTGAGGATAAGTTCCTTAGTTCGGTCAATCGCGTATTTGTTAGAGACCACGCGGTAGGTCTTTGTAGGTTCGGGGAGCTCTACGTCGCACACAGCTCGGTAGTCTACCCACCTATGATCTTTGGCTTCTGCCATAAGAGTTGTCATAGTTATTCTCCATTGGATAATAGAAATCTTGAATGATTGTTGCTTCTATCTCTGGGGGCAGACTAAAACTTAGTAAGTCCCCTTTCTTGGTTCCGTCTGTCTCAATGCAGCCTTCTTGTTTCTGGTGCTTGTAGTCAGTATGAAGGCTTCTATAGACAGTGATTTCGTTAGTAGACGGAATCCATATTGCAGCAAACTCAACTCGTTCGTCTGCCTCATACACTGCCTGCTCTGCGTCGCCGTACTCGCTAGAGCACAGCGCGCTTATGTTGTTAGTAAATATCAAGTAGTCCCTTTCTGGCGAGAATACGTGATCGGAGCATAGGTCACGTACTTCCTCATAGGAAAGGTTTGTTCCGTGATCTTCGTTATGCTGTTGTATAGCTGAGTTAGCTATCTCCCTGCGTGCAGTCCCATCTTCTACTTGGTTGACTATATTTACTAGCCGATAGCAACCTCTCCAGAAGCGGAACGCACTTCCATCCAGCGCCTCGAACGTATTTGATAGCCAATCGATGCAGGATAATGGCGCTGGGTATGTTGATACACCTATTCTACTGTGGTGCATAGTAGCCTTGTGCCGCATACGAAGCCTTCTGGCGTATCGTTTCAGGCGGATGGGCGTATGAAGGCATTTCGCTAGGATCAAACGACTGATCCAGTTCCATTCTGTATGCCGTTACTTCTTCTTCTACGTCCGGACAAAGGACGTATGTAGGTATCATAATATCTTCCTCACTTTCTGCGATTTTGCAGTCTGCGTCTGCGCTTATTGACTCTGTAAATTGGTCCCAGTGTTTGTCTTTCAGCCTCTTTCTGTCGCTAATAAAATTAGATCGGTATACGTAGACAAGCTGCTGGTGCCATTCAATTAGGTATATGTGCTCAGCTATTGATGTATTAAGTATTTTCTTTATAAACGTGTGCGCGTCAATGATCGTATCCCCTACGTCTGGGATAGCGTTTAGTATGGATTCCCAGTCATCAGTAAAGATTGACCAGCTCCAGTCATCTTCGTATATAAACTCAGGTATCTCGCCGTTTAGGAAAGCTTCCCAGCTTATCTCTTCGTGAAAGTAGTAATGCTCGTAAGCAAGCTCTGCCTTCTGGTTAAACATTTCTATAGCTACGTATCGAGACAGTTCGCGCTTCTTGTATCTTTCTACAACATCAAACAGCGGGTCTATCGCCAGATGGCGAAGTAAGTCTGCTTCTGAGAAATGAGCAAAGTCACTATTAAATAAGATCTCGCTTAGTTCTTCAGAGCTATAGTAAATTCCTATAGCGGGTGTCGTCATAAAGCCTCCGGTGATTCATTCTCCTTATGCTTGAAGAATTGGGTTTCAGCCGGAATCCGGGCGACTTTTCAGGCATAAGTTGTTTGGTCAATCCTGGCCGTTTTACCCATACAGAAGAGGAAGCAGTGAAAGATCCAGAACAGCAGAAGCAACCAGCTAAAGAAGCAACCACTAAGGAGGTATCTCGCCACCCAGCTAAGTCTATGAAGATGAAGAGGCGGCGAGCACAAAAAGCGAAGAAAGAGAAGAAGCGCCGTGTCGTAACTATCACCGACTCTGCGCCTCAGATTGAGTGTAGTCAGGAGAATGCGCTCAAGAACGTACTGAATTTTACTAGGGCCTCAGATCCTAATAAGCCGAGCGGCCTTAGTATTGCTTTGTACAGAAACTTTATTCGAGCTTTAGCAAAGTAAGTAGTAGTATCCCCGCACGGTTTGTCCGTGCGGGGATACCGGCTATACTTTTTTTATGTATCCGGTACTTAGTTCACTCCGTCGTGCACCCCACTCTGTCATTTATGTTCGTAAAGAGCACCTACTAGACAAGGATGGGCTGCGAGTTCCTACTCAATCCAAAGTAGCTTTTGCTGATGTATCGAAAGGCACTTGGGAGAGAGGCGGCGACGGCGTACCTGTCTACTTATTAAAGACCCCGCCTTGCAGGAGTAGGGAGGCCGCAGCAGTAGCCCTTACGGCGAAAGAAAATGAGCTGTCTGAAAGCCTCCAACTCCTCGAGGAAACCTATACGGTCATCCTTGGCGAGGAGTTGGAGGCTTTACAAGACGGTATGTTTACTAGGTCTATACCTATAGGGATTGTTTCAGGCACTCATAGGTGGCCCGACAGGTCTGGTCCGATGCTCCCAGCGCTACCAGCTAAGAAGCCCAAGCACACTCCGACTGCTAATCTCCCTCCAGGAGTGATTCACGAGATTCGGTAGCAGTGACTACTGGCTCGTATTTGTTCCTATGTTGCCCAGTAGGGCCGTGGACGTGTAGTGCGTCTACGTGCCTCTTAGTTGCGTAACCTTTATTTTTCGCCCACTCGTACTGAGGAAATACGTTTCCCATAATAGTCATTAGCTTGTCTCGCTCTACTTTGGCGATCACGGAAGCGGTTGCTATAGCTAAAGATTTTTGGTCGCCGTCGACTATCCCTTCGTGAGAAAAGCCTACGTCTTTTCTATTCTTTCCGTCTATTAGTACCGTCTCTACGGATGCATCTTCCTTGGCAGCAGCGATGATCTTCCGGCAGAGGATGGATACGCAGGAATAACTGCCGTACTCGTTGATTTCTGTAACGCTTGCAGACATTACTTTGTGCCATATGTCGTGCTCTTTTACGAAGTCGTATATCCGTTGCCTACTGCTGTCAGACAGCTTTTTAGAGTCCCTTACGCCAGTAGCTTCTAGTGCTTTTATGACTACGTCGTGACTTGGTAGAACTACGCCGCATACGTGAAGAGGGCCGGCGATACTGCCGAGCCCTACCTCATCGATGCCAAGTACAGGGGCCTTAAACCTTTTATCAAAGTACCTTGACTTCATTATACGGTCCTCAGATAGCGCATAAACCGCTTAGTTATAAAACTAAAGCTGTCGGTATAGATGTCATCAGTATCGATCTTCTGCCAATTACGATTACCAAACATCTTATTCATGCTTTGATCAGTCGGAACCCATGTACCCGCCATAAAGCACCATACGTTAATGCTTCTGCTGCGGAGCGTATCTACTGCGTCCCTAGTCCAGTTTTCTAGCTTCTTGGTACTGACGGCTCGGCCTTTCTTAGTCTGATATACGGGAACCCCGTCTGACAGTAGGAACAAGTGCTTTTCATCACGTATGCCCTCTAGTGACCTTCCCGCTACTTGTATCGCGTGGGATATCGGCGTAGTGCCTTCTGCCCTACTTTGGTGAGAGCGCAGTCCTTTGGCATCTTTGGGGAACATAAACATGTTTACTACGCCAGGTCCCGGGCTATTGAATCCCATTACGTCTATAGTTACGAAGGGGAAATCCATAGATTTTTGGAGTACTTGGGCTAGTTTCTCTACTTTGTGGAAATTTGCAGACATAGAGCCGGACATATCTACTAGTAGAGTGAGGCGGAATCCCCTTCCAGCAGAGTCATACCTAAACGCAGGCATAGGCTGCCTACTTATCCTACTCTGCACATATACATCTGGAATCAGATCATATCCGTGCCTCTCAGCTCGAGTAGAGAGGACCCCCATCACTCGCTGAAACTGGCGCTTCCATTTATCCGCGGTCTTTAGGTCCAAAGTATCTAGTACGGTAGGGGTTATGTCTGCCTTATCGATTCGGTTTATGTGTACCTTCGCCTTTACGTTTTTGGTGAGGTAATCATCAGGACTTACGGTAGCCTGGTTTTCGCCTACCAAGTTCATGGCTTTGCGTATGTCTCCAGCTGCGTTGACTCCTGCGTCCTCGCAGCTGGCCATGACCTTATCGAAGTCCTCATCATCAAGTACGTCTGCTCTATTCAACGCACGTACTTGATGATCAACCGCCCTCGGATTTTTTGGCTTAGGCTGCATCTTCCAGTCGAAGCCTGCGTGCTTGTCTGAAAAGTCCACGTCTGGCCGCTCTCCAGACAGCATGGCAGATAGCGCCTTTACCCCATTCTGCTTGGCGCGCTCCTCTATACGCTTTTTCATCAGGCTATCTAGGTCTGAGTTAGGTACTACATCACCTTGCTCGGGATCTTCCCAGTCACTGTTGCTAAGGGGGTTCGGATTCCCTCCCCAAGCAGGGACCGTTGCGGGATTTGACTGATCTCCCTTTTCTATGTCCTCAGATAGTTTTTTCGCTATCTTAAGTACTAGTCTTTTCGTAAGTAGGAGCGCGGCACTGAACGACTTGTAGTAGACGTTGTCCCTAGCCTCGCTGATATCGGCCTCAAATTCTCCCCATCGGGAACTCTTTGCTTCTTGCCCAAGGCAGATGAGTATGGCGTAGGTAAACAGGTTCTCTATATCTTCGCCGCAATCTTCCTTGGCTTGTTTTGCCATGCGGGGGCCTATTTTTCCGAAGTACCAGTCCTCCATCTCTATGCCATCTCCTTGGCATAGGAGGCCCCACAAAGAGTTCACCCGAATATCGTCTAGGATATTTATAAAGAAGCACAGGTCGTCTATGAGTTTCTCTTTAAGGAGAACACTTAGTTTACTTCCTGACGACTCTTCTACTGACGCTATCAGCTCTTTAACGAAGGCAAGTCTTAGCTCTACGCTGGACTTAAAGTAGATGTGAGACAGTTCGTGCTTTGTTACGGTTTTCTTATTTTCGTGCTTGCTCGGGATAAAGACGCCTTTGCCGTCCGTGTGGGCGGAGGCGTCTTTATCATTGAGCAAGTGCAGCCTAATAGGCCGATCTAGTATGTCTTGGGCGATGGATACTAGGTCATAGCAGATACTTACTTCTTTTGTATAGGCCAGATACTCTGGAGTAAATTGGCCGTCTTTATCTACGGAGCTATGCACGAGCCCCTCCCTGATCCGCCGCTACTCTTACTGCGAAGATTCCCCATATACGTTCCTCGATAGTATCTCTGTCACTACCTTCAAACTTACTGGCTATGCACGTAAGGGGTATCCGTAAGTCACCGTCAAACTTAGTAGTGTCTGAGATAAAGTTTACTAGGTCTCGCGTTGAGAGGGTGTAGTCAAACACGTTCGTTCGAGACTCTTTAGCTAGTTGACAGGCCTTCTCTAAAGTACCTTCTTCTATGCCTGGACATAGGGTACTAAGGATTTCAACTTCTTGCTCAACCGTGGGTTCTGGTACTACGAACTCCCTAAACCGGCTCCTTAAGTCCTGGTTTAGCGTATACACACCGCCGTAGGCCGCTGGATTCATAGACGCTACTACGATTACTTTCCCCTTAGTAAGCCTAAAGAACTTACTTACTTGCGGCACGTAAACTCCAGACCTCCAGTCGGTTACTGCGTTTAGGACTTTCTGTGCTCCTGGAGTAAGGGCGCTGATTTCCTCAAAGTTTAGTATGCAGCAACCTACTTCGTTTGCCAGGTCTATGGCTGCGGGTATCGGCCCCAGCACAAAAGGAGTGTAATCTCCGACGCCTTGTAGTGTTCCTTTCAGGTGATACTCGCGAGTATCCTCACTGCAGTCTACTACTACCATAGGTACTTCGTAGCCAAGGTCCTTACTCAGCTTCTTTCTGAAGGTGGCGGTCAGTAGGCTTTTCCCTAAGCCGTGCTTGCTATTAAAGAGTAGGTTTGCAGGCCTTTCGTACAACTTTCCGTCGTTGTGTGTAAGCTTTAGTGCGGCATCTAGCAGCCCGTGGATATCCAAGTATTCATTCTTTGGGTTGCTGATCAGATCCTTCGGATCCGGCCGCACTATCTTCAGTTCTTCCATTAGCTTCTCCGTGCTCGGAGGGGTTAATTGGTTCCGAGCCAGAGCTTATGCGAGAAATAGCGGGACAATTATCGACTCGTCCTGTTTCTATCATCGCAGAAGTAGCATTCTTTACGTCGTTTGGCTCTGTACCCGGTAGGCAGTGTTCTTTTGTTGGGTTTAGGTAGTGGCACACATCAGGACTGTTGCTGCAGTTAGTGCAGTTGTTCATTAAGAATTCGGACCACCTGTGGTGCAGTATGTCTTGTTGGGTATGCACTTGAGCCAGGACATCTGCAAACGTATCTTCCATCCCCATACGAACGGCGAATGCTTTTAGGGTTCTGGCCAAGGCGTAGCTAGTTAAAACTATGGGTTTATTGTTGATAGGTAGCACATTTACTCCGTTTGACACAATCAGCGGGTTATCATAGTCTTTACCAGCCTTTCAGCCAAGGAGTAAGGAATGGCAAAAAAACCTAAGGTAAATAGAGAGAAGCTCGGTGACGTTATTGCACAGGCAGTGATGATGGCGGAAGTTCTCTTTCCAGAACCTAAAAGTGGCGCTAGTAAGAAAGAGTGGGTCGTGGATTTTGTTAATGATAAAATCAACCTGCCTCTCCTTAACGAGCGGCAAGAAGAGAAGTTGCTAGAGATCATAATCGACGTAGTCTGCGGATTCGTATTTAGAAAGTGAGGTTGTTATGCCTGGTTTGGGTAAGCTGCATAAAGTTGAGAACATGGATAAAAAGTCGGGTGCTGCAAAGACGTACTGGAGAGTACTTCTTACAAGTGAAGTAAACGGCTCAGAAACACTACTCCTTACGGAGAAGGAGTTGGAGCGATGTCGGCATCGAGTGGCAATGAACCCGGAGGACGAGATTCAGCCGAGCTTTTGGAACAAGATGTCAGTGTTTTTTGCTGGGTAGACAAAGACCGACCCTGTAACGATACGTGCAAGAGCTACAATGGCCGACATGATGACTGTAAGATACTTAGAGGGATAGGATCTCTGTCGTCCGGCATGAGGACACTCATTTCATGGCTAGGACAGAGAGACCCACCAAGACTCTGACGCTCTCACAGCTTTGTGATTGTCTTTCTGTGTCTGCTCGCCAAGTCCAGTATCTTAGGGAGTCAGGGATAGTAATCCCTTCTGTAGTTGTTCAGGGTAGAGGTAGGTCGTGCCTGTACAGTATTGAGGATGCGTTACTTGTTTATATAGCCTTAGTCGAACTACCTTTTATGGATGGTGAGACTAAGAAAAGTGTCTTGTCATCTGTGTCTTTATGCAACCCGATAGCGAAAATAGATGTAGGTATGTTTACGCAACTCCTCATTAATGTAGAGGAGTTGCGTAAAACCATACAGTCTGCCTTTATTGACACTATTAAATAGGCATAGTACATAAAGATTGCACAGACAGGTCAGCAGCAACTGTAGAGGCCTCCCAGCGATTGTGGGAGGCCTCTCTTTTGTTACTGCCTAAAGTGATCGATAATATCGTCAACAGTTTGGCCAGCCAACTGTCGGTGACTGACTCCGCCCATCTGGCGGACTTCTTCTCGCCACTCGTTTATTCTTTGAGTACCTCTCTCCTGCATCTGGTCAATCACATCTTCATGCGTGATGCCCAGGTGCGGGCATCGAGTATTCATACAATCTTGCGCTCCGCACAGAGGATTATGTAGCCTTTCGTCACGCTCATCCATCTCGTGGCCTGATTCGCGTAGATTTACCGCACAGCTGTGACAGTAGTAGTGCCACTCTGGTTTTACGAAGAATCCCGTTACGCAGTGCAGACCCTCGCCGCAAGAGCGGCACGTACCCACTGGTCTCTTGGTCTGAACCATCAGTTGCGGATCAAGGAGCTCTTGATCCCACTTTGATAAGTAGGCTATTCCGTAGTCGTAAACGCACCCGAAGATGTCATCTTTAGTGGCCATCCATTCTTTTCCGTTATCTGAAAGAATCCATAAGAATGTGGCCCATACTATGTACTCCACTACTTCTTGCGGAGGAGGATTTGACAGCTTCCACTGACCCCTAAAGTGGTCCTGTATTACGAACTGTATGACTTCCGAGCGCTCTCTGTGATGTATGCCCGGCCGGTGCCATCGCTCAGAATACGCATTGCCGTCAGGATCTTCTCTAAAGACCATTAGCTGATCTGGGTCAAACTCATACCCGTCGTAATCGAATATCCATTGGTATGCTTCACTTGTGTCTAGTACCCCGGTGTTGTCCCATAGCCACCATCCGCACAGCATTACCCAGTCCATTGTTGCGACAATAGTTACTGGAATCCACGAAGGGTCTAGCCGAGCTACTTCTATGTCTATGCCCATTGCCCGCATTTTATCGGACTCTAGGAAGTCGCAGACGTACGCATAAACACCCGGGTCAGGCATCCAGTCTGGTCGCTGACCGGCAAAATTACCTCGATGTCCAATAGACGTTTCTGGGGAAGGATGATCGTAACCACCCGAGTTAAAGTGTTGGTTTTTCATAGCAAATCCTGTAGATGTTATTGATTAGATTCAAACAACTTATGCTATAAAAAACTTACTCAAACCGATCTTTTTGTTGACAAGTTTGAGTAGGTATGTAAATCATGGGTCATGGATAGCGAAGTACATCTCCTGAAGATATCTGACGCCGCTAAGGCTCTGGGCATCTCTACAAGCACCCTCCGTAGGTGGGAGGTGCAGGGGTTTATCCAGTCCGTGAGAACTAAGGGCGGTCACCGAAGGTACCGCTCATCAGATATTGAGCGGATGTACCAACAAGTAAACCAGTCAAGCGGAATTCATTTTTCGTAGGAGATAGTAGTGTCTAAACTTCCACCCACAGGTATTAGCGGAATCGGAGAGACCGGAGACCGGTCACAGATTGCGTCAGCCGCAGCCGCAGCTCCCGCCAAACGTCGTCGTAGGTACAACCCTAAAGATGAGGTAATTAAGAATCCAGGCGTAGCTGCTAAAGTAAACCAGACTACTCCTGTGGGAGTTAGCCGCACTCCTGTAGATGTTATTGAGATTCCTATCGGACAGCGTGGTCCAGCGCCTATGGCGTCGTACACGTCTGCTGATGGAGAGAACTACTCTTTTAAGTTGTTCAATGATGATGGTTCTTTGAACGACCGGCGAGAGTTGCTAGCGCTATTCCTCTCGATCAGGGAGCTGACGCTGGGAGGGGATGCATCAGTAGTAATGAATGCATTTGGGTTGAATATCAAAGACGCTAACGGAAAAGACGTGTTCCCGTTTTCGTCCGCTGACGCAGGCACTAGAGTTGAACCTGATTTTTCCCTGAGTGAGTAATGGCGCCCCCGCCGAGACTGAATATTGACTTGGTTTCAGAGGCTTTATCGGTCTCGGCGGGCTTTTCTCTCGACCCACTAATTGACTGGTGGGAAGGGCTAGTTTTACGTAATAGAGAGGCGCGAAATAGGGAAAGTTTGTCTGAGTGGGTTCGCTCAGACCCTTGCCCTGTGTGCGGTGCTAGTGCAGTTCATCTTACCTTAGTTGATCGAGAAGATGTCTCTGTAGAGTGTATGAAGTGTAGAAACAGGATCAACTTTGGAGATAGTTATGGCTACCAGACTTTCTGGCCCGAATAAGATCGATATGATTCAAGTAGGGGAGCTTAGAGTAAAGCTTCTAGGCACTACTGCAGGAATGGCTCGCATCGCCTATATGGATGATATGGGAAATACTATGGGGGATTTCATCTTCCATGCCTGGAGCGAGCGCAGCTGGGAGTTGCTAAATGAGCTGGCGCAGTCTGTAGAGGATGACTATGCGCGACGCCTCTTAAAGGAGCCTACTGACGGGCAGGATGAGTACCTGCCGGAAGATGACTTTGGCGACAGTAGTTTACGACTATAGATGACTTTTTTCGATGATGTATCTTCAGACTTAACTATAGAGTCTACTCTAAGGCGCATACGCTGCTCTGTATGTAAACGTCTCCATAAGGTATCGTTTAGGGTATTAGAAGATGCTATTTCATCAAACCGTTTTATTTGTTTAGATTGCGAGGAGATTTCTTATGTCAACAATGCCAGGAGACAAGGCCAAGCTAGTAAACTTCGTGGACAACGCGATGTCCGAGCTGCGGCCCCTGTACAGCATAGAGATGGCCTTCGCAAAGTC
>MDSZ01147189.1_pt1 | contig 26800 bp, 24 predicted proteins | sample 811201 | NCBI WGS metagenome assembly MDSZ01 (sample SAMN05326647, study PRJNA326480) | marine metagenome | isolation source: seawater | place: Indian Ocean: North | collected 2010 | reverse complement strand
GTGGTCTTTCCTGCGCCAATGCCGCCTTCGATGGCCAAACTCGCGTACATGTCTTCAGTTCTTTTCGGCGGGGTCTTCGCGTCGCCGCACCACGGCAGGTTCGGCAGGACAGGCGTCCAGCGCGTCTTGGATGGCTTGTCCTTCCACGACCAAGTCTGGCGCCACATCCACCAAGGGTTGAAGCACAAACCGTCGAGACATCATGCGCGGATGGGGCACCTGCAGGTCAAGCCCATCGTCGGACGCACAGCGCTCCCCCACGGAGGTGCACAGGACATCCACGTCGAGGGTGCGGTTGGTGTAGCCCATCGCCTCGGGGTCCCGCACGCGGCCACATTCACGCTCCACGTCCAATCCCAAAGCCAACAGCTCGGGCAAGGGCATGGCGGTTTCCACGGCTGCGACCATGTTCAAAAAGGCGGGCGTGCCCGGGGCCATGCCCCAAGCTTCGGTTTCGTAGCGTGCGGAGAGCAACATAGACACCACAGCTCGGCGCTCCACCAAGGCATGTTCCAGCAGGTGCAGCCCTTGGTCAAGCCAAGCGTCGCGGTCGTCCAGGTTCGTCCCAAGCCCCAAATACACAGTCCTCATGATCTTCACAGTCGTTGGGGTCCAAGGTACTTCCAATCGCAGGCCTTGGCCTACTTTTGGGGCCATGTCTTCATTTGGAAAAAACATCTTGAGCTCCGCGATCGGCTCAACCCTGGGTCTGCTCGTGGCAGGCACGGTCTTGATCTTCATTTTTGTTGGTGTCCTCGTGGGCGGATTGGTGGGTGCCCTGGCGGACGCCGACCCCATGGCCGGGGCCGACATCGACTTGGAGGAGGCGAACATTTTGAAAGTGACGTTGAATGCACCCATTGTGGAGCGTGGCGGCAACGACGTGCCATTCTCGTTCGGTTTGGGCGGGTTGGAACCCAACATGCAAGTGGGTCTCAACCAGATTTTGGATGCGTTTGAGCGCGCTGCAGAGGATGACCAAATCGAAGGTGTCCTGCTCAACGTCGCCGACGTTTCGGTCCAGCCGGCCATGATGGAAGACCTTCGTGCGGGACTGGAGATTTTGCAGGACAGCAACAAGTTCATCGTGGCGTGGTCGGAAAGCATGAGTCAACGCGCGTTGCATTTCAACTCTGCGGCGGATGAAGTGTACTTGCATCCCCAAGGCGGCATGACTTTGAACGGCCTTCGCAGCCAGAGCATGTTCTACCCAGGCATGTTTGAGAAGCTCGGCATCGACGTCACCGTGGTTCGCGGTCCTGACAACACCTACAAGAGCGCGGTGGAACCCTTTCTGCGCAAAGACTTCAGCGCAGCCAACCGCGAGCAACTCACAGCCTTATTGGAAGGGTTTTGGTTGGACATGAGTACCGACGTGGAGACCGCCCGGAATTTGGAAGAAGGCACCCTCGATGACCTCGCCAACCGCCTCGCCATTCGCGGCCCGCAAGACGCCGTGGACGCAGGATTGGTGGATGGTTTGCTCTACGAGGACGAGTTGATGTCCTTGCTCGAGGAGAAGCTGGACGGCGACGAGCCTGAGTTGATCTCGTTGAGCGAATACACCTTGGCTGAGCGATTCCTTGGCGGGGTGGAAGCCTTGACGGCGGCTTTGGAAGAGATGGAAGAAGAGGAAGACGAAGAGGATTCGACAGAACTCGGTGGCAACGTGGCCGTCATTTACGCCGTCGGGGCCATTGAAAGTGGGGAAGGAGACGCTTCCACCATTGGGTCGGAGACCATCGCAACGGCCCTGCGCGAGGCGCGGGAAGCCGAAGACGTGGAGGCCGTCGTGTTGCGCGTCAACTCCCCCGGCGGGAGTGCCTTGGCGAGCGATGTGATTTGGCGTGAGACCATTTTGCTCAAAGAATCAGGCAAGCCCTTTGTCGTCAGCATGAGTGACCTTGCTGCATCCGGCGGATACTACATCAGCTGTGCAGCAGACCGCATTTTCGCCAACGCGACCACCATCACAGGGTCCATTGGGGTGTTCGGAATGATTCCCAACCTCGGCGGCATGTTGGAGGAACACGTGGGCATCACGTTTGACGAGGTGGCCCTCCACGACCATGCGGGACAGCCCGATGGCCTGTTTGCCCCCGACGCCGTGACGCTTGCGGCCATCAATGAGAGTGTGACCGAGGTGTACGATGCCTTCACCCAGCGTGTGGCCGAAGGCCGAAACATGACCCGCGAACGCGTCGAAGAACTCGCGCGTGGCCGCGTCTGGACGGGAAATGACGCCTTGGAGAACGGCCTTGTTGATGAAATCGGCGATTTGGAATACGCCGTTGCCTACGCCGCGCAACTTGCGAGCATCGAACAAGACGACATTCGCCGCGTGGCCTTGCCAGAAGCCAAAGATCCCTTCGAGTCCTTCGTGGAAGATTTGACTGGCGTCGAGGCCGGTTTGCACGCGCTCGGCTTCACCGGTGTGGAAGAAGAGCTCCTGCGTGAATTGTGGCAAGTACGTCGCATGGTGGAAACCGGCGACCCCATCCAAGCCCGCTTGCCCTACAGCCTGCGCATCAAGTAATGCCGGCTCAAGGCCTTGGGGAACGCCTCCCAGCAGAGGCGTTCGGACTCGCGGAGCGGTTGCCGGTCCGCCTCGTCTTGGACAACATCCGCAGTGGCCAAAACGTCGGAGCCTGCTTCCGATGCGCGGACGCGTTTCGAATCGATGGCTTGGACCTTTGTGGCATCACCTGCCATCCCCCTCATCGGGACATTTTGAAGAGCGCCCTCGGCGCCAGCGGTCACGTGCCCTGGAACGCCCACGCGGAAACCTTGTCTGCTGTTCAGCACCTTCAGTCCCGAGGTTGGAAGGTTGCCGCGGCAGAGCAAGCGCCGAACAGTGTGGCCTTGCAGGAGTGGAAGCCCGTCCAGGGAGAGCGCTGGGCCTTGGTCCTTGGCAACGAGGTCCGGGGCGTTGCGCCAGAAGTACTTGAAGCATGTGACCTCGTGGTGGAGATGCCGCAGTACGGGGTGAAGCAAAGCATCAACGTCAGCGTGTGTGCCGGAGTCTACCTCTGGCAAGCAGCCCTGCACTTGCGCCACAGTTGAACAGCCTTCCTTTGGTCCCCTGACTTTTGCGCAACAAAAAGCCCCGCCAATCGGCGGGGCTTTTGCTTTCTGAATTCCAGAGGCTCACATGCCGAGCGCAGACTTGTAGTTGCGGAACTCCAAGTCGTTCTGTGCGCGGTCGCGCATTGTGGGGTCCTTGGCAAGGGCCGCTTCCACGTGCTTCTTCACACCGGCAGCGTCCTTGAGGCGTGCAGCGCACACGGCCAGCAGGTAGCTGGTGATCGCGCTGTCGTCGCCAGAGTTTTCCAACGTGGTGCGCGCGCCGTTGGCGTCGTCGTTGAGGATTTTGGCCAAGGCGAGGTTGGCAGTGCTGTTGCTTCCCATGTTGGAAATGGCACGGCCGTAGTTGCCTTGGGTGATGGCGAGCACGCCTTTGTTGTAGCTGAGTTCAGAACCTCCACTTGCCTTGCCGTAGTAGGTCTCTGCAGCGTCTGTGTCGCCGTTCTGACGGGCGATGGCACCGAGGTTGGTGTTCACAGTGCCGTTGTTGGCAGCAAGTGCCTTGGCCGCGTTGAACGATTCCTCTGCTTGCTTCATGCGGCCGAGGGCCATCAATGTCACTCCCACGTTGTTGTGTCCGCGGTAGTCGTCGCCGTGCACGCGGGCGGTGTTTTGGTACACCTCGAGTTGGTCGTTCAGGTCTTCGAACAAGGTGGCCGCGAAAAGCAACTCTTCGACAGTCAACATGTCCGCGTCGTTCTTGGCCAAATCAATCAACTCCTCGTCGGTGTAGCCTTCCACAGTGTACGTGATGGCCACCTGAGAGCGACGCAAGCCGGGCAGGATGCCCTCCTCGATTTCCTTGTAAGTCTTCGCGATGTTCTTGATTTCTTCTTCACGCTTGTTCTTGTCGCTGTACATCTCGAGGACGCGCAAGATCAAATCCTTGTCCGCGATGTCGGAGGCGCGCATGGCCTTTTTGAAGCCTTCCCAGTCCTCACCCTTGGGCATCGCGCGAACGGCAGACTCTTCCAATTCCATCTTCTTGCGACCGAGTTCACGGGTCACAGCCTTGTTTGCGCTGTTGGCGCGGTCCATGGCGAGGTCTTCGTTCAAGGTGATTTCACCTTCGGGAGACGCGTAGGATTGGGTTGCCACGCTGAGGATACTCACGCTGTCTGCAGAAGCGGCGAGGGCGATGAGGTCCTTGGCTGCTTTCCAATCTTCGTCGCGGTACTCTGTGCTCTTGACGTAGCTGCTTTGGTAACCGTAGTTGAGGGTCACGTCTTGGACGTAGGTCATCACGCGCTGGAAGTTGTCGGAGGCGATGACGAACTGCTCGTCGGGCTGAACCAAATCTTGGGTGGCCATGACACCGGGAGCGAGCTCAATGGCGGGGAACTCCCCGGTTTTGTCGCCTTGGGCGCCAGACATGCGCAACTCGAGACGGGCGTTGTCTTTCATGGCAGCCTCGTACGGAACGGTGGCCGTGTAGCTGAACGACTTGCCGTTCTCCCAGCTCACGACGGTGCCGTTGCCGGCGGCGTCTTCGCCCTGGTAGTTGGCGGTTTCAAAGGCGGCTTCACCGCCGTCCCACACCAACACGGGAGTCGCCGCCACAGTCACCTTCTTGGCGAAGTACTTGGGGGGGAACTTTCCTGTGATGTCAATGGTGACGTCATCTCCTTGGAGAACGACAGGCGAGGGGGTGACGTCGAGGTTGATCTCCTCAACCGTCTTGATCATTTTGGGCAAGCTGCATCCCGCAAGGAGAACGACAGCAAGCATGGTAGAAAATATGCGCATGTGTGTTGTGAATTCAGGGGCAAAAGTAACCAACTCAAGGACAGATGTTAGCCTGCAACGACCCCCATGTTAGAGAACTTGCGAAGGCGGGTGTTGATCCGCTTGTCGGCGTCTTGTTTTTGAAGTTTGTCGAGTTCTTTAAGGAGAAGTGATTTGACCGTAGCGAAGGTCTCTTCGCGGTTGGCGTGGGCGCCTCCGAGCGGCTCGGGAACGATGTCGTCCACCAGCCCAAGGCCTTTCATGTCGTCACCTGTGAGCTTCAGGGCTTCCGCGGCTTGCATTTTGTAGTCCCAAGAGCGCCACAAAATGCTTGAGCACGACTCCGGGCTGATCACGCTGTACCACGTGTTTTCCATCATGAAGACCTTGTCCCCGATGCCAATGCCGAGTGCACCGCCCGAGGCACCTTCACCGATGACGATGCAGATGATGGGCACGCGAAGCTGACACATCTCGAGCAAGTTGCGGGCGATGGCCTCACCTTGGCCGCGTTCCTCCGCTTCCAACCCAGGATATGCGCCTGGCGTGTCGATGAGCGTCACGACGGGGCGGTTGAATTTCTCAGCGAGGCGCATCAAGCGCAGGGCCTTGCGGTATCCTTCTGGATTGGCCATGCCAAAGTTGCGGTATTGACGCATCTTGGTGTTGACGCCTTTTTGCTGTCCGATGAACATGACCGGACGGCCGTCCAATTCACCCAAACCACCGACCATAGCCTTGTCGTCTTTCACAGTGCGGTCCCCGTGCAACTCGAGGAAGTTGCCTTCGGTCAGGGCTTCGATGTAATCAAGGGTGTAGGGACGGTCGGGGTGTCGGCTCACTTGCACGCGTTGCCAAGGGGTCAGCTTGCTGTAAAGTTCCTTGGTGACCTCTTGGATTTTGACCTCCAGCTCCTCCACGGTGGTCGTCATGTCCAGGTCATTTCTGTCCTGAATCTCCTTCGCCTGCTCGAGTTGCTCGCGCAGGGTTTGGATCGGCTCTTCAAAGTCGAGGTAATTCATCTCCCCAAAGATGCGGCCTCCCTCAACGCCGCGCTTCGCATTTCACCCAAAAAAACGGGAAGAAATCAAGGGGCTTTTCCACAATCATGTGAGCAACTGCTCCACCATCGCACGGACTGCGCGGCCACGATGACTTATCGCATTTTTCTCTTCAGGGGCCATTTCTGCGAAGGTGCAGGAATGGCCCTCTGGTTTGAAAACGGGGTCGTACCCAAATCCCTCCGCACCACTCCTTGCTGGCTCAATGAACCCTTTGCATTGGCCCTCAATCAGGTGTTCCTGACCGTCTTGAATCAAGCAAATGACCGTGCGGAACTGCGCGGCCCGGGCTTCTTGGGCCGTGGCGCCCACACGTTCGAGCTCGGCCAAAAGTTTGGTCATGTTGCCCTCGGCGTCGCCATGGATGCCGGCATAACGAGCGCTGAAGACACCCGGGGCACCGTCGAGCGCATCGACTTCGAGTCCTGTGTCGTCAGCAAAGCAATCCAGCCCGTAGTGCTCCACCACATGACGCGCCTTGATTTGGGCGTTGCCCTTCAAGGTGAGCGCATTTTCCACAATCTCCTCATGGCACCCGATGTCTGTCAGGCTCTGAATCTGGTATTGATCGCCGAGCATCTCTTGCAGCTCGCGAACCTTGTTGGGGTTGTGGGTGGCGAAGACAAGAATGGGACGGACGTCGTTGGGGTGGTCGGCATTCATGCCGCAAAGGTGAGTTGCGCCAGGCCTGAAGTCCAAACCCACACTCAAGTCAACAACCGCCGCTGCAGCTTGCCGCGTTCGGTCCTGGGGAGTTCCCCCCATTCCAGGGTGCGCGGCGTTTTGGCGGAACCCAACACAGCCTTCAGCTTTTCACGCCATTCGTCCAGAATCTGTTCGGCATCCACATCCTCGGGCACGGTTCCTGCCAAACGCAACACCACGGCCTCGCCCAACGTGTCGTCCGCCCTTCCAAAGGCGGCCCAGTCCGACACCCACGCCGGCATGAAGGTCTCAAAGGCGCGCTCCACCTCGCCTGGGTGCACCAACACGCCTCCCGAATTGATCACGTCGTCGGCACGGCCCAACCACAGGAAACCGCCTTCCGGCAGTTCTTCGATGCAATCGCGGGTCTCGAGGGTGACGGCACGTGACGGCGCGTGAATGACTGCGCAGCCCGCTTGGTTGGTCCCAATGGTCACGCTGGGAAGAGGGTGGAAGGGGCTTTGCAAGTCCGTGATGGCCGCAAGTTTGCGCGTGGCGACGTGGGTCAATGCTTCGCTCAATCCGTAGCTTTCCCAGACTTCTGCCACGCGTCCAGAGTCGAGCAATGCACCCAACAACGTTTTGGACACAGGGCCGCCGCCCAGCAACAGCTTGGCCGTCGTGCCGGCCCCTTGGTTCACCCAGCCTTGGGCTTGGTGTGGGGTGAGGGCCACGAAGTCCTTGGTGCCGCTCCAGGAGGGGGTCGAGGAAGGTTCGATGAGTTCCAGGTCCCACGCGCCGACCACCCCTCTGACAATCATGGCTTGACCTGCCACGAAGGAGGTTGGCAAGGCGAGCAAGGCGCGGGTTCCGGCACCGAGGTCCCAGTGCTTCAGGGTGTCTTCCACGCTGGCCAACACCGCGGCACGGTTGTGTTCGACTTGGTTGGCGGTGCCCGTGGTGCCTGAGGTTTGGACCACCATGCCCGGTTCGTCTCCGCGGCACCAGCGAAGCCAAACCTCGGCCACCTCGGCAAGCCACGCCGCGCGCTTGGCTTGGGTGCGTCGAAATTCAGCGGCACCGATGGCCGTGGCCGGCCAGACCTGTTGACCCCATCGGAAGGTCCCTCGTGGTGATTTTGGGGCACTCATGGGGTGTCGTGGTTGACGCCACCCTCGCAGCCAGGCTGGTGGCGAACGGCACCCTCAAGCGCTTGACGCCAGGTCGACTCCTCGCGTGCTGTTTGGGAAGCTGTGAGAAGCGTGCCTTGTTCGATGGTGAGGTTGCCAGGGATGTTGTTGGTGAACAAGCCCCCGGTGCCGAGGCCTTGGGGCACAGGTGAATTCGCCAGGGCAGGCTGCACGGCCGCCCATTGGGCAATGGCTTGCAGGCCAATGTTGGATTCCAGGGCAGAGGTGACCCACCAACCCAAGCCGCGTTGTTCGGCCAGCCGAGACCAAACGGTTGCGCTGTCCAACCCACCAATCAAAGAGGGTTTGAGCACAAGATGCTGCGGCCGGATGTGGTCCAATAGCCGCATGCGTTCCGTCAAGGCATGCACGCCAATCAAGCTTTCGTCAAGCGCAATGGGGACAATGTTCTCCTCGCACAGCGCTGCCAAACCGTCTCGGTCCTCTGGGAGAAGGGGCTGTTCGATGCTGTGAATCTCGAGCGAGGCAAGGGCTTCCAAACGTGCACGTGCACCCTCCATGTCCATCTTGCTGAACGCCCCATTGGCATCCACACGCAGGGTGAAGTCAGAGGCCGGACAACGCTCTCGCACGGCTTTGAGCATGCGCAGCTCTTCAGCCCAATCATGTGCGCCCACTTTGCATTTGAGGGTGGTGAAGCCCCGTGCAACGAGGTCCTCGAATTGTTGGAGCATGTTGGCGACGGGACCCATCCACACAAGCCCATTGATGTCGATGGCACATTCTCCGCGAGAGAATGGCGATTCGGCAATCACGCCGCGCCCCCCTTGGCTCAGGTCCCATGCTGCCGTTTCCACCGCAAAACGAACGGCAGGGCAGGACGCAGGAACGGCCAATGCATCCAGGCATCCGCTCTGGGCCACCCTGTGGAGGGCGGCTTGTGCCATGTCACTTGTCTCCGGGGACAAGCCCAAAATCAAACTGCATTCTCCGATGCCGATGCGGCCTTGCTCGTCTTCCGCCACCAAGAACCACGTGGGTTTCTCCGTCAACGTGTCCCGCGAAGTCATCGCAGGTGTTTTGAACGTCAAAGGGTGAGGCACCACAGCCATGCGGAGTCCACGGAGCACAGGAGCGGGAGGCCAAATGTCATGCGGGTTCATGCGCCGAGGTTTTGGTCCATGAACATGAACAACGCCACCAAAAACGTGCTCAATGCAACGCGCTTCAGCTCGGGGTCAAGGGTGGCAGGGTCTTCGCAGCGCCACACATCCACTGCATGCCGGGCGTGCAACAAGGCGAGCAGGGCGTACCACATGGTGCCCCGCCACATGCCCACTTCCCAAGGTCCTTGAAAGAACAGAAGCAAGGCGCCCCAGCCCACGCCCAACAGGGCAAGGTGGTACCGTTTTCCGCCTTCGAACCCGAGGCGAACAACCATGGTCCGTTTCCCTGCGAGTGCATCCGATTGGTGGTCACGCAGGTTGTTTAGGTTGAGGACGGCGACGCTCATGCAACCAGAAAACAGGGCGGGCAACACCCACGTCGCAGGCACCTCATGGGCCACCAAAAGCCCCACACCAAGCACACCGATGAGGCCAAAAAAAAGCATGACGTAAAGATCCCCAAGACCCTGGTATCCATAGGCTTGTTTTCCCATGGTGTATCGCATGGCAGCCACGATGCCAGCCACGCCAAAGGCCCCGAGGAGGCCCATGCGAGCCCCGTCGAGGGTCGCCCCACCTGTACCCGGAACCACCCCAGGCACGAAGGCCAAAATCAACGTCACCACACCGGCAACGAGCGCACTGATTGCGGTGATGGTCACGCCCTTTTTCATGGCGTAGGCGGTCAACAGCCCGGAGGCCAAAGCCCGGTCTGTGCGGCCAGCAGCGGTGTCTGTGCCTTTGGTGAAGTCGCCGTAATCGTTGGCAAAATTGGCCAGGATTTGGAGAAGCATCACCGTCACCAAGGCGCCCACCACGACGGGGGTGAACCGAGCCAGCCCTGTTTCATCCAAGCCATGGGCGCGGGCAACCGCCCCGCCAAGCAACACGCACGTGATGGCCAAAGGAAGGGTCCTGAGGCGTGCAGCTTGAATCCATGGTTTGATTTTCATTAAATTGAAAATGAATTGTTTGAATACTTTTGAATCAACTGAAGGTTGATTTCGTTTCGCAACGAAATGCGGCGAGGTAATCGGTCAGAACTGCCGCGCTTTGGGCCGAGGGGGTCCGCACTTCAAGCACGGTGGGACCTGATGTATGCACCACTTTCGAGAGTGCTTTGCGCAACTCGGCGTCGTTTGTGGCGAGGAAGTGGGTTGCACCCATGGCCTTTGCTTGCGCTTCGACAGTTCGGTTGGGTGGTGTTTCGAAATGCCGTTCGAACAGTTCGGGATGCTGGGTGCCGGGAAGCCAGCGGAAAATCCCGCCGCCGCCGTTGTTCATCACCACGATGCGAAGTTCAGACGGCACGGGATCTGTGAGCAGAGCGTTGGCGTCGTAATGAAAGGCCACATCTCCGGTCACCATCCATGTGGCTTTGCCCGTGGCCGCCGCCCATCCCACAGCGGTGGAGGTGCATCCATCGATGCCAGCCACACCACGGTTGGCGTGGAACACATTGTCAGGGCCGAGCGCTTCACCCAAGTTGGACCATTGTGCATACCGTGCCGAGGCGCTGTTGGCCACATGCAGAGCGTTGGGGCGTGTTTCTTGCCCCCAGCTGCGCCAGGTGTCCACAAGGGTCTTCCAGGCGCTCAAATCGCTCCACTCGGGCTGTTGTGCGCTGTCCACGCGGGTGAGGAGCGCTTGTGCGCGGATCCACACCTCTTTGGCCTCGTGCGTGGTGGGTGCGGAAAGCACCGCAGCAGACACCTCACCTTGCAACGTCGTCCAAATGTCCCAACCGGATCCTTCACCCTCTAAGTCGGTCCCAACATGCCAATGGGGTACGTCGGCTAGGGCGGCGCGCAGCGCTTTGGACATGGGGGGCAAACCGAGGGTGATGACGGCTTCAGGCTTGAGGGCATCGGGCCATTGCCCGTCGTGAAGAAGGCGTTCGCCGCCGTGCGTGACCAGCGGTCCTTCCACATACGCCCCGCGTTCCGCAAGGCAAGGAAGGTTGACCTTAAGTGTGGCGTGTGGCGTGCGGCGGGCCGCAGCAGGCCGAGGGCCGGCGACCACGAGCACCTTGCCTTCGTTGAGCGCCCCGCGAAGGGCCTCGGGGACCTTGAGGTCAGCACGGTCCGATGTAGAATCCGGTACCGTCTCTACTGCCTTGGGAACGGCAACAGCGCGGGCGAGGTCGTAGAGCGGTTCTTCGAAAGGCACGTTGAGGTGCACAGGTCCGGCGGACTGTCCGGGGCCTCCGTGCAGCGCCTGACGCATCGCATGGCGCGCCTTGGCAGCCAGGGTATCGACATCCATGGTGGATTCATCCAGCACATCGTGATGGACCGTGTGCAGGCCATGCACACCCGCTTGGTTCAGGGTTTGCCCGTGTCCTCGGCCGATGACCTCCGAAGGGCGGTCTGCTGTGATGCTCAGGAGGGGGATGCGTGCGTGAAACGCCTCGGCCAAGGCAGGACCATGGTTCAAGGCTGCGGTTCCCGAAGTACACACGACAGGCACAGGGGTCCATGTGGCCAGCGCCAGGCCAAGCGCGTGGTGAGCTGCTGCACGTTCATCGATGCTGACCCGGACGTCGATGTCAGGTTGGTGATGCAGGGCGATGACGAGCGGGGCGTTTCGGGAACCGGGGCTCACCACAGCGTGCCGAACACCCTGTTCGGCCAGCACTGCGGCCAAAACGGCCGCCGCAGGATGGGAGCTGCTCATCTGCATGTCACGAAGGTAAGCGGAGGTTACGGGAGGAAGGCGGGCGCGAAGCTTTGGAGTTTGGCTTCGGTCTCTAACCATTCGTCCTCAGGGACAGAACCCTTCACAATCCCGCCTCCTGCGAAGAGCACCACACCGTTGTCCGCCCAACGGGCGCAGCGCAAGTTGACGTAGTACGCGCAGCCCATGGGGGAAGACCAGCCCAAGAATCCCGCGTAATACGTGCGGTTGTGCTGCTCCTTCTTGCGAATGAATGCCGTGGCTTGGTCCACCGGGCGTCCGCAGACCGCGGGGGTGGGGTGGAGTGCTTTGGCCAGTCGATGCAAGTCACCCATGAAGTGGGCCGAAATGCGGGTTTCAAGGTGGGTCAATGCCCCGTATGCCCGGTCGTGGGGTCCATAGATTGCCAAATTGGTGCTTCCCATGTCAGACAGCACATCGAGGATGTGCTCCGTGACGACGTGCTGTTCTTGGCGCTCTTTGTCGGTCCAAGACGCTTGAGATCCGTCTCGCCGGGTGCCTGCCAGAGAGACTGTGTCGACGTCGTGCTGTTGGGCGCGGAGCAAAAGTTCCGGGGTGGCTCCACACCACGTGCCTTCGGCGGGGTGGTGCATGAGGTACACCAGCGCGCGGGGGTGCATGTCGCAAAGGTGTTGAAACACCGTTTCAGGCGGCAACGCTTCGGGCACAACGCGGGTGCGAGACACCACAACTTTGTCAAGTTTTCCCTCGGCAATGGCGTCAAGCGCAGCCGAAACGTTGGCCAGGTGCGCCTCTCGGGTGGTGTCCTGAATTTCACCTGTAGGAACGTGGGGCAACGTGCCCACGTCTGGGAGCTCGGTGCGGATGGCATGCCCTTTCCACGTCATTTCAGGCGCACCTTGCGCAGGATCGAAGGGGACGAAGTGGAACGTACTGGTGCCAGAAGCGTCCGGAACCAGGGTGAACACGTCGTGATGTCCTGGCGGACGCCACCAAAGCCTCGGTTCCGAGTCGTGCTTTCCATTGGTCGACTCAGAGCGTGGGGCGTCGTCAAAAAACGTCTCAGTCACGGCGAGGCACAATCATTACGGTGAGTCGAGAGGTGCACACGAGGTCGCCCTCGTCGTCCCGAATGTCAATGTTCCACACATGGAGACGACCGCCGCGGTGGGCCAAGGTGGCCGTGCCGTGAACCCAGCCTGAACGCACGCCTTTGACGTGGTTGGCATTGACTTCGATGCCCACAGCGCCTTTGCCATGGTCTTTGACCAGCATGTGGGATCCGACCGACCCGAGGGTTTCGGCCAGAACCACGCTGGCGCCGCCGTGCAACAAACCGTAGGGTTGGTGTGTTCGTGACTCGACGGGCAGCTTGCCGCGAACGACCCCATCACCCACCTCTGTGATTTCAAGTCCAAGGGCCTCTGCGATGGTGTTTTTTCCAATCTCGCTGAGCCGCGTCATCTTTGTGTCGTCCATCATGTCAAAAGTACAACCAAACCCAACCCCTGTTCGTTTACTCCTGGCGGAGGACACGGCCTCCTTGCGCCAGATGCTGGCCCTCAATTTGAGGGGTGAGGGGCACACCGTGGTGGAAGTCGAAAATGGCACGGATGCACTGGAGGCACTGCGCACCCAACGATTTGCTGCCGCGATATTGGACGTCATGATGCCTGGCATGGATGGATTTGCGGTGTGCCGAACGGCCCGGCTTGAAGGCATTGAAACGCCCATTTTGTTCCTCACAGCGCGCAACGAGGGGCGCGACCGGGTGGAGGGATTGAAACTTGGCGCCAACGACTACCTCGGAAAGCCCTTTGTGGTGGAGGAGCTGCTTTTGAGGTTGGATCGGATGATGAACCAAACCGCCTCCGACGCATGGACCCAGCTCAAGCGGGCCTCCATTGGCCAAGGAGAAGTGGACTTTGTGGCGTTCCAAGCCACGGGCCCTCGCGGGAAGACGAGGAAATTGTCCAAACGCGAGGCCATGTTGCTCAAACTGTTGATTGGCCGCAAGGGCGAGGTGGTCAGCCGCGAAGACATTCTTCAAATGGTGTGGGGCTACGACATCATGCCCTCGACCCGCACCATCGACAACTTCATCTTGGCGTTCCGAAAAACCTTCGAACAAGATCCCAAAAACCCCAAACATTTCCATTCCATTCGCGGGGTGGGCTACAAGTTTGAGTCATAAAATACTGTGGGACATGTGTTTGTGAATTCAAAAGAGGTGGGTGAGTTTTTTTGAACGCCGCAGGCAACCCTGGATGCACGCAGCCGTCTTTCTTCTGACATGGTCAACGGCCATGTTGGTTTCAATTTTCTTGCAGGTTACGGAGGGGGCCCTTGGGCCCTCTTCTTTTTGCCCCCCATTTGGGGACGTTCCGCACTCAAGCCGGCGTGAGGTCGGCGTGAACCACTTGTTTGGTCTCGAAAAAGGGATCGACAAACCAGGTTGCCAGTGGGGTCACTTGACAAGAGGCCTCGACTTCCGACAACTCTTCCCTCAGGTCCCCACCTTTCAGGTAGAGCACCCCGTTGGGCAGAGGATGCAAGCTGTCCCTCTTGATCTTTCCATCCAGCCACGAGAGGAAGCCGGCCATGCGGGTGACGGCACGACTCACCACAAAATCGTAGGTGCCTTCCACATCCTCGGCGCGGGCATGAAGGGCGATGACATTGTTCAGTCCAGCGGCTTTTGCAGCGGCTTGCACGACCTTGATTTTTTTGCCGATGCTGTCACACAGGACAAACTCCGTCGCAGGATGCAGCACGGCCAAAGGCAAACCAGGAAAACCGCCCCCAGTCCCCACATCCAGCACGCGGCTTCCAGGTTCAAACCGCATCACCTTGGCGATGCCCAAGCTGTGGAGGACGTGTCGCACCATGACCTCGGGGTCTTTCCGTGAAATCACGTTGATGCGCTGATTCCAATCCCACACGGTTTGTGCGATGGCATCGAGCTGGTCGAGCTGCGCATCGGTGAGACCTGGAAAGTGGGGGAGAATGACGTCGCGGGCGGCCACCAGAATCAAATGGTTTCGCGTGACGACTCCAAAATTTTCGCCATCATGTCTCTGGCGCGGAACAGCTGGGCTTTGACCGTGCCGAGTGGAAGGTCGAGTTCCTCGGAGATTTCGTCGTAGCTCTTCTCCTCGAAGTACCGCAACTCCACCAAGCGGCGGTAGCGGTCCTTGAGCTGGGCCACCACCTCACGCATGCGTTCGATGCGCTCCTGCTTTTGAAGCGCTTCCATGGGGTCGAGGCCGTCGTCCTTGACGCTGATTTCCATGCGGTCCCCATCGTCGTTGGTGAATCCGCGGTCGAGCGACAGCGCATTGATGCGCTTCTTGCGAATGAAGTCGATGGTGTGGTTGGACGCGATTTTGAACAACCACGTCGAGAACGCGAATGCAGGGGTGTATTGATTCAAGCGCTTGAACGCTTTGGTGAATGTCTCAATGGTCAAATCCTCGGCGTCGTCCTCGCTGAACACCATGCGGTTGATCAAGTGGAAGATGGCCCCTTCGTAGCGTTGCATGAGCTCGGCGTAGGCTTTTTGATCCTTCTCCTTCGTTGCGCGCAACACCAGCGCATAGTCGTATTGCGCTTTTTCCGAGAGGTTGGGATTCACTTCCATGAGGTCGATTCTGAGGTTGAGCCTTTGCACCAAGCCCAAACCCGAAACACGCTCACCACAGGTTCCATCAGGAGTTCCCATGCCTCACGACTTGGCAGGCCAGCCCGGTGCAAGAACTTCCCGAAGGTAAGTGTGCGTGCCAACAACGCGCACCCGGCAAGCCCGACGGATGTCCCCGAGGGATTGTGGACAACCCCGGCGATGAGCAAACCCCATCCCAATCCAGGCATCAACAGCCTGACCTTGACGCCCCAGGGATAGGAAGGGCTGGCGGTGAAGTGCCGTGTTTTTTGCCGCCCCCACAGCTGCCACGTCGCCGGCCATTCCGAGGCGGTTTGGGCGGAGCGGGACGTTTTGGAGGCCACGCGAGCGCCACATTTCACGGCATCCTGCAACCACAAATCGTCGTCGCCTGAGGGTACGTCGAGGTGCGCGTCAAATCCACCGACACGTGTCCAGATGTCCCGTGTGAACGCCAGGTTGCGGCCAAAGGCGAGGTATGACTGACCCGCGTCCACAGCCCCCACGGCCCGCTGTGCCAAGCGCCTTGCTTCCAGCCTTTGGATCCTGGTCAAGAAAGACATGGAATCCGAGGTCAGGGGAAGGCTGATGCCCACACCGACGTCCCAAGCGGTCCCCGCACCTTGTGTCATGTTGGCGAGCCAAGAGGCGTCCACAGGCACACAGTCCGCATCGAGCAGCACCAGCACGTCTCCTTGGCTTTTCGCGATGCCTGCGGCGAGGGCTTCTTTTTTGCTTTCCATGGTGCGCGCGAGGTGCACCACACGCCACCGTGGGTCTTCCTGGGCCAAGGCATCGAGCACTTTGCCGGTGCGGTCGAAACTGCCGTGGTTGACCGCCACCACGTCGACGATACAGCCTGCTTGCTCGGCCGCGTCCAGCGCGGGACGCAGTCCCTTTGCAAACTCGGGAAGACGCGCGGCCTCGTCGTGGCAGCACACCACCACGCTGATGCGGCCTTGAAAAGTCAGTTCAGAAGCGTCCAGAGCTTTGACTCCATCCCAGCGCCAGGCCCAAAGGCCTTGGATCAATGCGCCGAGAAGGGACAGCCACATGGGTTATCGCACGACGGAAATGCGGGTCGTGACCAAGCGTCCTGCATCGCTGCGCCATTGAACGAGGTAGGTTCCTTCGGCCCATGCTTCGGTGCTCCACGTGGTTTGGGTGTCACGGACGGATTCACAAAGAATGTGGCGCCCCAGTGCATCCAACACGCACGCCTCACCGGACGCTTCGGGCCACGCAACCGTCACGTCGTTGGACGTGGGGACAGGGTAGGCCTGCAAGGTTTGGCCTTCGAGATCAGAGAGTCCCAGGGATTCGTCGGCGCAGAATTGAATCTGCTCAGACGCACCAAATTCTCCGCCCGTGTCCACCACCACGCCGTTGGGATCTTTGATGGTCCAGCTCCCATCGCCAAAGTCACAGCACATGCCATCTTCGTAGGAGTCCGTGATGCGGAAGAGGTAACACCCTTCTTCGAGGCAGAAATCGACCGTCACTTCTTCGCCATTCGTGCCATCTTGGTAGGGACCGCCCTCGTAGAGGGTTTGGCCCAAACGCTTGAGCGTCCACGCCGTTTCGCTGCCGTAATCGTCCAACACAAGGGTCAACGTGTAGTTGAACGTGGGGCCTTCGTAGGAGGTGAACTCCACCGTGGTGGTGTTGTTCAGGGCGTTCTCGTCCGCCACACCGTTGGGTGTGGTGACCGTCACTTCCACGGTGTTGGTGCCGCCTTGGGAGGTGAAAGACGGAAGGGTCACGACATCCGTCTCGAAGGGCTCGAGCGACCCTGCCCAAGACTGTTGTTGGGTGGCGCCGCCGTTGATGCTGTATTCGAGCATGCAGCTTGTCAAGGTGTTTTCACCGGTGTTGGTCAACGTGACTTCAATGGTCACTTGTTCCGCACCGCAAAGCACGCCTTCAGGTGAGCCCGTGATGTTTACGCCGGCATCGTTGGTGAAGGTCACGGCGCCATCGGGGTAACCGTCCCACACTTCGGTGCCTGTGCCTGCGGGGTCGAGGTAGTCAGAGAGCCCCACTCCCCAGCTGACGTCAAACCGCCCATACCAGTCGGGTTGGCCGTTGTTGACGCTGCCTGCACAAGCTGCAGACCCCCCGTACAGTTGGCCGATGACGCGGTGGTTTTGGTCAAAGAGGGGAGACCCTGACGATCCAGGCTCAGTAACGCCGAGTTCCCATTCGCTGATGTACCACACAGCCGCGCCGCCCGCATTTTGCTGTGAGGGGCTGTCTTCGTCAAAGCAGATTTTCTTGATGTCTCCCGAGGGGTGGTGGATGCCCACCGTACTTGAAGGCGTCACACCTGAGGCATCCCAACCCACGTATTGCACGTTGAAACCCGCAGGGGGCGTTTGGCTCAATTCAATCAAGGCCACATCCGATTGGCCGCTGTTGACGAGCAAGGTGCCTCCGCTGATGCTCTGGTTGGTAGGTCCATTGTTGCCTGTGCAGGTGGCGGACTCGTGGTTGAAGTAGTACACCCAGTTGCCTGGATTGCCCAAGCAGTGGTTGGCTGTCAAGAAGTACGGAGTTCCGTCGTTGGCAGTGTTGTTGAGCAGGTTTCCTGTGCAGACGCTGTAGCCGCCTTGTACGATGAGGGCCACACTGCGTTTTTCTGTGGCCCACGTGGCGCCCTCGGGGCAGTTGACGTTGATGTTGCACTGTCCACTGTTGCCAAATGGCCCACGGTCGGCATGTGGCCATCCGCTCAAGGCACGGTATCCCTGCACAACTTGGTCGATGCTGAGCTCAGGCATCTCCACCTCGCTGACAGGCTGACGGTATTCCACCACAACTTCGTCGGCGGCAATGACGCCCACGGCCAAGCCGCCCCATTCTTTCATGTTGCGGTGGTCCAGGGCACCCAACACGTCGCTGCCGTCCGCTGCGTAAACGAACATTTGTCCCCCTTTGGGAACGCGGTACGTGTCAAACCTCAAAGACAAGCTCGTTGCCCCCTCGGCGGCGAGGGCCAAACGCCACACGCGATGGCCTCGCTCAACCGTCCACACCCCGTGTTCGACGGGATTCAATGCCATCTCGTGTTCCACGCCAAACCGCCAAGGGGCTTCCTTGTAGCGGTCCGTCACGGCGTCTTCCGCGGCAAGTGTTGCACGGTCAATGGCGGGCATGGTCACGGCTTCGGGACGTTCGCCCTCAGGCCAAGGAGAACCGCCGTAGGTGATTTGGGCAGAAGTTTGGAGGGTCAAGCCGCACAGGGCCAGGGTCATCCAAAGGGATTGAAATCGGTTCATGGTTTCAAGGTCAAGGGTATGCGTAGTACAGGTTTTCCTCCCATCCCTCCAACATCAGTACCGTGGTGCCACGGGGGGTTCCACGAAAGGAAGTCAAAGGAGCCACGAGTGTGTCGACAATCATGGCGCGGCAGGGGTCTCCAGAAGAACGATGCACCACCCGAAGCGGTTGCTTGGGGGGGAGGCTTTTGAGCATCGGGCCATTGGCTTCCAGATGAAACGTGTGTTCTCCACAACCGCCACCGTACTGCACCACAGCCACGAGGTCGTCCCCTTGGACAGCGACTGAAGTCAGCGTCAGTGGCACCTCTGACCAAGCCGCTTCCGTTGGTGGGGTGGGCGCTGTGGTGGTTTCGGCACTCCGACATCCTCCCATCACACCCACCAGCAACAAAAGCACGGGGCCAAGGAAGTGGGACAAAGCGCGGGCATTCATGGGTGCAAACTTACTTGCCAACTTCCTTGCGACGTGCTTCCAGGGCATGGAGCTCGTCCCGAAGTCTGGCGGCCTCCATGAATTCCATGGCCTTGGCGGCGCGTTCCATGTCCCGCTTGGTTTTGGCCAGCAGCTTGTCGAGGTCGGTGGCGGACATGGCTTGGACGATGGGGTCGGTGGCTGCCAAGGGGGCTTGGTCGGGTTCAGCCGCGTAATTCTTGGGGCGATTGGTCACGGCCTCACTTTGTTCAAAGAGGGTCCGCTTCTCCTTCTTGATCTGTTGGGGAGAAAGTCCGTGCTCCTTGTTGTAGGCAATCTGTTTGGTGCGTCGACGGGACGTCTCTTCGATGGTCTGCGCCATGCTGTCGGTCACTTTGTCGGCGTACATGATGACGCGCCCATTGATGTTCCGCGCTGCGCGACCTGCAGTTTGGGTGAGGCTGCGGTTGCTGCGCAAAAACCCCTCTTTGTCGGCGTCCATGATGGCCACAAGGCTGACCTCAGGAAGATCCAGACCCTCCCGAAGCAGGTTGACGCCGACCAACACGTCGATGGCACCGTCCCGCAGTTCCCTTAAAATTTCAACACGGTCGAGCGTCTTGACATCCGAGTGGATGTAACGGCATTTGATGCTGAGTCGGTCGAGGTATTTGGTCAACTCCTCTGCCATGCGTTTCGTGAGGGTGGTGACGAGCACACGCTCGTTTTCCGCCAAGGTTTTGCGGATTTCGACCACGAGGTCGTCGACTTGGTGGTCGCAGGGTCGCACATCGATGGGTGGGTCCAACAAGCCGGTGGGACGAATGACTTGCTCCACCACCACACCTTCCGCACGCTCGAGCTCAAAATCCGCAGGCGTGGCGCTGACGTAGATGGTTTGGTTGACAATGCTGTCAAACTCGTCATGTGTCAAGGGGCGGTTGTCAAGGGCCGAGGGCAGTCGGAATCCGTGGTCGACGAGGGTGACCTTTCTCGAACGGTCTCCGCCGAACATGGCGCCAATCTGCGGCACCGTCACATGGCTCTCGTCAATGACCACCAGGAAGTCTTTGGCGAAATAGTCGAGGAGGCAGAAGGGGCGTTCACCAGGTTGTCTGCGGTCGAAATACCGCGAGTAGTTCTCAATTCCGGAGCAGAACCCAATTTCCTTGATCATTTCCAAGTCGTACAACGTTCGCTCGTCCAAGCGCTTGGATTCGAGGAAGCGGGCTTGCTCGTTGAAAAAGCCCTTTTGCTTTTCGAGATCTTGTTGAATCTCCCAAACCGCCGTGTTGGTCGTTTCCTTGCTGCTCACAAACAAGTTGGCAGGGTAGATGCTGATTTGCTCAAAGACGTGCAACTGCGATCCACTTTCCGGATCAATGGTGGAGATGCGTTCAATCTCGTCGTCCCAAAATTCAACCCGCACCGCGTGGTCGGCGTACGCCAGGTGGATGTCGACGGTGTCTCCCTTGACGCGAAAATTGCCCCGCTTGAAGTCGCTCACCGCGCGGCTGTACAAGCTGGTGACGAGGCGATGCAGGAGGTCGTTGCGGGTGATGCGCTGACCGACCTCGAGGTTGACCACGTTTTTGTGGAATTCCACGGGATTGCCGATGCCGTAGATGCAACTGATGCTCGCCACCACGATGACATCACGGCGCCCACTTAGCAGGGCAGAGGTGGCTGAGAGCCGGAGTTTTTCAATCTCGTCGTTGATCTGCAGGTCCTTCTCGATGTAGGTGTTCGAAGAAGGAATGAAGGCTTCGGGTTGGTAGTAGTCGTAGTAGCTCACGAAGTACTCCACCAAATTGTCGGGGAAGAAGCTTTTGAACTCGCTGTAGAGTTGGGCTGCCAGGGTTTTGTTGTGGCTGAGAATGAGCGTTGGTCGCTGGGTTTCCGCAATGACGTTGGCCATGGTGAAGGTCTTTCCGGAACCAGTCACTCCGAGCAGCACTTGATGTTCACTCCCTTCGTTCACCCCTTCGACGAGTTGCCGGATGGCTTCCGGCTGGTCGCCAGTGGGTGAGAAGGGGCTGTCAAGCTTGAACGCACTCATGGACCAAAGGTAGGAGGCAGAGTGGGGGAGAAAGGTGCACTGTGGCACAAAGTGTGGGCCAGCAAAAAGCCCCGCTCGAAGGCGGGGCTTTTCAATGCGATTGTGCGTGGCGGATTACTCAGCCACCACTTCAAATTTCACAGTGACAACCACTTCTTTGTGGAGCTTGATGGTCGCTTCGTACGCGCCCAGTTCCTTGATGGTGTCGTCGGCAATAGAAATCTGCTTGCGCTCGATGTCGTAGCCTGCACCTTGGATGGCGTCGGCCAACTGAATCGAGTTGACGGAACCGAAAATCTTTCCGCTTTCGCCGGCCTTGGCACCGAGCTTGAGGCTCAAGCCTTCAAGTTTGGCGGCAACGACTTCTGCGGCTTCTTTGGCCTTTGCGGCCTTGTGCGCTTGCTGGCGAATCACCTCGTCGTTGACCTTCATGTTGGATGCGGTCGCAGCCACAGCCAAACCTTGAGGGATGAGGAAGTTGCGCGCGTAGCCGTCCTTGACAGTTACCACGTCAAACTTGCTGCCGAGCAATTCCACGTCTTGCTTGAGAATGATGTTCATGGCAATGGGAATTAATGGAGGTTGTCAGCAACGTAAGGCATCAACGCCAAGTGACGGGCTTTCTTGATGGCCTGTGCAGCTTTGCGCTGGTACTTCAAGCTGGTGCCGGTCAAACGACGAGGCAAAATCTTGCCTTGTGGGTTGCACAACATCAACAGGAAGTCAGCATCCTTGTAATCGATGTACTTGATGCCCTTCTTGCGAAAGCGGCAGTAACGCTCAGCTTTCGTCTCGATGTCAATGGGGTTCAGGTAGCGAACTTTCTTGTCTGCCATAGCGGGAGAGATTAAGCCTCAGCGTTGCCTTCTGCTTCTGCAGGGGCTGCTGGTTGGCGGTTAGACTTGTCGCGACGACCTTCGGCATACGCGATGTGGTGCTTGTCCATCTTCGTGGTGAGGAAGCGGATGATGCGTTCGTCCCGACGGAATTCAGTCTCGAAAGGCAGAATGACGGAGGAATCAGCTTCGAATTCCATCAAGTGATAGAAGCCCGTGGACTTCTTCTGGATGGGGTAAGCCAATTTCCGCAATCCCCATGCATCCTCGTGGACGATTTTGCCGCCCTTCTCGGTCACGAATGCACGGTACTTCGACGCTGCTTCCGCCACCTGCTCTGCAGACAGCACGGGAGTCATAATGAAAACAGTTTCGTAACGGTTCATGTGAACTTGTTAATTAATGGGGCGCAAAAGTACGTCGCAGGGCTCTGAAAACCAACACCCGCAGCCCCCAAACTGGGGACGCGTTGTGAATAACCGGGTTTGGCCTTCCACCTCCGAGGGCGCGATATTCGCATTCTCATGAGCGACCAGCCCTATCTCGTCAGCGCCCGCAAATATCGGCCCCAAGCCTGGGATGCTGTGGTGGGGCAATCTGGCATCACGCAAACGCTGCAGCAAAGCATTGCGTCGGGGCAGATCGCTCAGGCCTATTTGTTCTGCGGGCCGCGAGGCGTGGGGAAGACCACGTCGGCGCGGATTTTTGCCCGGGCCATCAACGGGTTTGAAGTGCAAGACGAGGCGATGTCATTCAACGTGTTCGAGCTTGACGCGGCCTCCAACAACAAGGTGGAGGACATCCGAAGCATCGTCGACCAGGTCCGCATCCCGCCCCAGCAAGGCAAGTACAAAGTGTACATCATCGACGAAGTGCACATGCTGAGTCAGGCGGCGTTCAATGCGTTTTTGAAAACCTTGGAGGAGCCACCGGCGCACGCGGTGTTCATTTTGGCCACCACGGAGAAGCACAAAATCTTGCCGACGATTTTGTCTCGTTGCCAAATCTTTGACTTCCACCGCATCACGGTGCCCGACGCCGTGGCGCACCTTCAGCACATCGCTTCCGAGGAAGGGGTGAACGCCGAGGAAGAAGCACTCCACGTCATCGCCCAAAAGGCGGATGGTGCCCTGCGCGACGCGTTGTCCATGTTTGACCAGCTCGTCGCGTTTGCCGGAAAGAACCTCACGTACCAGGCGGTGACGGAACAGCTTCACGTGCTCGACCACGACACCTACTTCACGCTGACGGACCAAGCCCTTGCGAGTGACATCCCCGGGGCCATGTTGCTTTTCAACGACGTCATGGCGCGCGGGTTTGACGCCCACCACTTCATCACCGGTTGGGCCAACCACCTCCGCAACCTCATGGTGTGTCGCGATCCCCAGACGTTGAGGCTGGTGGAAGCCACAGACGACGTCAAGGCCAAATTCCAAGACCAAGCGTCCCGCGCCGACCTGTTCTTCCTGGTGGGTGGTCTCGATGTCTTGAACCAAGCCGACGTGCAGTACCGGGGCTCACAGCATCAGCGGCTCCTGGTGGAGTTGGCGTTGATGCAGATTTGTTCCCACGAGGCACTCAAAAAAAAAAGCCCTGACGCAGGGTTGATGGTGCCGCAAGCTGTGGCAGTCGACCCGGCTTTAGGCCCAGATGTTGCTCCGCCCCAAGCAGCCATTGCGGCTGCGCCCGTGACGCCTCCTGCATCGTCACCCCCCGAACCTCCAGCGACCCCTGTGCCTGTTCCTGTTCCAAAGGCCGCGCCTGTCCAAGCGGAGCCTGTTGAAGCTGCGCGAGCACCTGTGGAACCCGAGGCCGCACCCGAGGCCGCGCCAATGCCCGAAGCATCTGCACCGGTTGCCCCTGTCCCTGAGAAGGAAGCGCCGTCTGCACCTGCGGCTGCGTCGGCGATCAAAGCGCCCCGTGCGGCTGGATTGCGGAAGGCCAAGCAGCAAGTGGTGGCCGCCACCGGCAACATCAAGGTCAAATCCCCCGAAGAGAGGGCCGCTCCGGCGCCGGCGGCGTTGATCGACCCCACGTGGAGCGAAGAGGTCACTGTTGCATCCTTGGTGAAAGCATGGAAGGGCTTTGTCGAAAAGCTCAGAGAGGACGACCGTTTGGCCTTGACGGCGACCATGTCCATTGGCGATCCAGAACTGAGGGGGCTCCAGGTGGTGTATACGGTCAACAATCCGTTGCAGCGTGAGCAGATGGACGGTCTGCGCACCGAAGTCCTCATTCACCTCAAGACCAATCTGAAAAATGCGGGGCTGGAATTGCACCTCGAGATGCGCGAGCAGGCCCTCGAAGAACGCAAGGCCTTTCTTTCAGACAAGGATCGCTACGATTTGATGGTCGAGAAGAACCCGGCGCTGGACAAGTTGCGCAAGGCGTTGGACCTTGATTTGGGCTGAGTCAGGGCATCGAACATTCCGCTGATTTTCTGGGTTCCCCTTGTGAATCACCAAACGCTCGTGTCTTGAAACATTCGCTTTATGCCAAAATTTTGACGTTTTGCACTCTCACGAATGTGTCCTCTTGGGGCTTCGCGCAGACCGAAACCGGTCGTTGTGTCATCTTGGGAAAGGTGGTGGACGCCACGACCAACGTCCCCTTGCCGTTTGCGTCTGTGGTGCTTCAGGGTCAAACCTCTGGCACCGCCACTGATTTTGAAGGAGCGTATCGTTTGGAAGGCGTGACCGCGGGCGTGCACAACGTTGTGGTTTCGTTCCTCGGATACACCCCCGAAACCGTCTTCGAAATCGAAACCACGCCCGCCCGTCCCGCGGTGGTGAATGTCGCGTTGAATGAAGCCGCCATCGCGGTGGACGCCGCGGAAGTGGTCGCTGAATCACGCGCCACAGTGGAGGAAGCGCCTTTGAGCGTTCGAAGCATCGGCACCAACGAAATCAAGCGCAACCCAGGAGGGGGGCGCGACATCAGTCGGGCCCTGCGGTCGCTGCCGGGCGTGGCGGCCATCCCCAGTTTCCGGAACGACATTGTCATTCGGGGCGGTGCGCCCAACGAAAACCGTTTCTACCTCGACGGCATCGAAATCCCCAACATCAACCACTTCGCGACGCAAGGCGCCAGCGGTGGACCTGTGGGAATGATCAACGTGGACCTTGTCGAAGGGGTGGATTTCTACGCCGGAGCTTTTCCCGCTGCGCGAGGCAATGCCCTCAGCAGCGTCATGGAGTTCCACTTCAAAGATCCGCGCACGGACCAGTGGACGGCCAACGCTGTGTTGGGGACGAGTGACCTCGGGGTGACCGTGGAAGGTCCGACGGGAGAAAACAGCAGCCTGATTGCGAGCGTGCGTCGCAGCTATTTGCAGTTGCTGTTCGAGGTGCTGGGATTGCCTTTCTTGCCCATTTACAACGATTACCAGTACAAGTGGGTGTGGCGTCCCGATGACCGAAACGCGGTCACTGTACTCGGGCTGGGTGCGCTGGATGATTTTGAGTTGAACCTTGATTTGGCCTCGGACACGGCCGCACCAGGGTATCTGAATCAGGTGGCTATTTTGGACGTCTTGCCCATTTCAGAGCAATGGAATTACATGCAAGGCATAAAATGGGATCGGTACATGGAGGACGGCAAGTGGACCTTCGTGTTGAGCCGAAACATGCTCAACAACTCCGCCTTCAAACACGTGGACAACGACGTCGATTTGCCCCGGACGTTGGATTACGTGAGCGAAGAAATTGAGAACAAGTTCCGGGCGGAGCGCTACCGCATTTTGCCAAGCGGCTGGAAGGTCAGTGGAGGGATGAATGCGGAATACACGAAGTACAACAACAGCACAACGAGCGTGGTCTATGTCCCCGATGTCGGCAATGTGCATGTGTCCTTTGGTTCCGATTTCAAATTGGCCAAATACGGTGCGTTTGCCCAAGCGTCGCGGCCGCTGCTCGACAACAGACTCACTTTGTCTGCAGGGCTTCGGTTGGACGGTGCGGTCCTGCTCGACGCCGCCGAAGGGTTGACGTTGCCGGAATCGTCCCCTTTGGCGAATCCACTCGATCAATTCAGTCCCCGTTTGTCGGCGAGCTGGTCGTTTGCCCCGGGATGGACGTGGAACGCGAATGCCGGCATCTACCACCAATTGCCTGCCTACACCATCCTCGGATATGCTGGGCTTGGTGCCGACAGCACCTCCACCTTGCTGAACTGGTCGGAAGGCCTGACCTACACCACCAACCGTCAACTGGTGATGGGCATTCGCAAAGAGATTGCTTCGCGCAATGCGGCCGTGTCGGTGGAAGGGTTTTACAAGGGATACACCGATTCCCCTGCAAGCGCCAACACAGGCATTGCATTGGCCAATTTGGGCGCGGACTTCGGGGTGGTCGGAAACGAGACTGTCACCTTCGACGCCGAGGGCCGGGCGTATGGGATGGAAGTGCTCCTCCAACAGCGATTGTTCAAGGGGTACTATGGATTGCTCGCCTATACCCTGGTGCGCAGCGAGTACCAAAACCCAGGTGAAGACCTTGCCTTGCAGTCCTGGGTTCCGAGTTCTTGGGACAACCAACACATCGTCAGCTTCACGGGCGGCAAGAAATGGGACAGCGGTTGGGAAGTCGGGGCCCGGGTGTTGTTCAGCGGCGGCTTGCCATTCACGCCCTACGCCTTGGACCAAAGTCTGCTGATTGAGAATTGGGAAACCTTCAATGCCCCCATTCCGGACTACGCCGCGTTGAACGCAGAACGCAACGGCGCCTTTCACCAAGTGGACGTGCGCATTGACCGCAAATGGTTCTTTGACAATTGGTCGCTCGACGTGTTCGCCGATCTGCAAAACATCACGGCAGCGGCGCCTCCGCAACCCGACCAACTTGATGTGATTCGCGATCCAGCGACCGGCCGTCCCATCCCATCTGCCAGCAATCCAGGGTTCTACGATCCGAGGTTCATCTCGACCGCCACGGGCGCCGTCCTTCCTGGCCTCGGCATGATTGTGGAGTTGTGATGGAGCATTCTGGCGTCGGCGAAGAGTCCGTGTCTGTGGAGGGTTTGCCCTCAGGGTTGTTCCCCTTAATTGTGCAGTTTGGCGGAGGC
>MDSZ01026988.1_pt1 | contig 26812 bp, 22 predicted proteins | sample 811201 | NCBI WGS metagenome assembly MDSZ01 (sample SAMN05326647, study PRJNA326480) | marine metagenome | isolation source: seawater | place: Indian Ocean: North | collected 2010 | reverse complement strand
CAAAAAGTAGCTCAATAATTTTATTATCTATTAAATCTATAGAATCAATCATTTAATAAATTAAGTCCAAACAACCTAATAAGCAATAATTTTTATGCAAAATTAAATAGTTGCCTAATATTTTAATGATTATGTATATTTATATATGCAAAAAACTATTATTATATACCACAACCCTAGATGAGGAAAAAGTCGAAGTTCCGTTGGAATTTTAGATAGTAAAAAAGTTAAATATGAAGCAATAAGATATTTAGACACCCCCTTATCTATATCAGAGCTTAAAAATTTAAGCAAAAAATTAAACCTCAAGCCCAAAGATTTTATAAGAAAAGGGGAGCAAGATTTTATAGACCTCAAGCTAAAAGAGCAACTAGATAATGATGAGGCATTATTTGAAGCTATTTCAAAATTTCCAAAACTTATGGAGAGACCTATAGTTGTAAATGGTGAAAAAGCTACTATTGGCCGACCACCTGAAAAAATACTTAAAATAATATAGGGCCCTAATTTGCTTTATATATAAAGCTATGGCCAAACACTAAATTAAAATAGAATCCATTAAAATCAATATCAGAATCATTCGAATCCAATACATACTTATAGCCTAAAAATAATCGAGAGGAATAATTAAATCTATAATGAGCACCAAGCTCAACCCAACTAATAACAATATCTTTCCAGTTATACACATTTCCATCTGCATGAGCTAAATCAAAAAAGAAATCAACCTGTTTAAAAACTGGGCTAAAATATCTGAAGCGAAGATTAATCAAATAACTATCAATTAACGCCTCAAGCTCTTGAAAACCTGCAGCATTATATTTTTTTCTAATAAAAGGATTGGCATACACACCAAAACCAAATCTATCTTTTTCAATTAAAAAAGGGGTAACTAAAATAGATCTATGATAGTTATCAATACTAATTTGATTTGTGGCATCTAAACCAAAATTAAGAAAGGAGATTCTAGCATCAGAAACACTCTTTTGAAGTGCTAAAATAAAAGAGCTAAAAAAAATTATTATAAAAACAAAAATTTTTAACTGTAATCTGATTTTTAAAATTTAAAAATCACCTTTGGTTCTTTGAATATCAATTTCCTCAACAACGACATTCTCAGAAACACAAATACATTGTATAACATGTTTTGCAATACTCGATGAACTCATCATCTCTTCTCTTGGAAAATCTACATTCAAGTGATCCCAAAAACCAGTATCAATAGCTCCAGGATGAACTGATACAACCTTAATGTTATCTTGCCTAAACTCCTCTCTAACACTCCTAGAAAAACCCAACAACCCAAACTTAGAGGATACATATGCTGACGAATAAGGATACGCTTTTTTGCCTGCAACTGAATTAATATATACAAACATACCTTTTTTATTTTTAACCATGTTTTTAGAGAAAAGTTTAGTAATTAAAAAAGGAGCCCTTAGATTTACCGAAATCTGAGAATCCCAATCATCAATAGAGATATCACCGATCTTATCAAATTTACCAAATCCTGCATTATTTATAACAGTATCAACAAATCCAATCTTAAGCGATTCATAATATAGACTTTCAATAGATTTTACATCAGAAAAGTCAGCAGCAACAACATACCCTTTCCCTCCAACCTCTTCAACTAATAGGCAGGTTTCATTTAACTTATCCATATCTCTTGAAGATAAAATAACCTCAAAGCCTTGCTTAGCAAGTTCGATTGAAATATCTCTTCCTATACCAGATGAAGCTCCTGTAATTAGAGCAATATTTTTATGCATTTTTTTGAGAAATCAGATTTAAAGCACTACCTGCCTTAAACCAATTAATTTGATTTGAATTAAAAGTATGATTCAAAGCAATAACATCTGTAGTATTATCGCGATGATAAATTTTTAACTTTAACGACTTTTCTGGAGAAAAATCATTTAAACCTAATATATCAAACACATCATCTTCTTTAATTTTATCATAATCTGAAGGATCAGAAAAAGTCAGTGCTAAAACACCTTGCTTTTTAAGATTAGTCTCATGTATACGAGCAAAAGATTTAACAATAACAGCCGAGACACCCATATATCTAGGCTCCATAGCAGCATGCTCTCTAGATGAACCTTCTCCATAATTCTCATCACCAACAACAATAGAAAAGATTTTATTATCTTTATAGAATCTTGCAACTTTTGGAGTCTCATCATATTCCATAGTAACTTGATTTTTAACAGAATTAACCTTATCATTAAATGCATTTGTTGCGCCCAATAAAAGATTGTTAGAAATATTATCCAAATGACCTCTAAAACGAAGCCATGGCCCTGCCATAGAAATATGATCAGTAGTACACTTTCCTTTTGCCTTAATCAACAACTTCAAACCCAACAAATCGCCACCTGCCCAACCCTCAAAAGGTGTCAATAATTGCAATCTTTCAGAATCAGGACTAACAACAATATCTATATCTTTACCATCTTTACTTGGAGATTGATATCCTTGATCTTCAACTGAAAAGCCATTTGGAGGCAGTTCATATCCTTCAGGGTGACTAAGCATTACCTGTCTACCCTCTTCATTGATCAAAGGATCTGTTAAAGGGTTAAAAGTCAAATCTCCCGCTAATGCAATTGCTGTAACAATCTCTGGAGATGCAACAAAAGCATGGGTTTGAGGATTGCCATCTGCTCTTTTTGCAAAATTTCGATTAAATGAATGAATAATTGTATTTCTACGCTCTTTATCAGCACCTTCTCTTTGCCATTGCCCTATACATGGACCACACGCATTTGCAAAAACACTTGCACCTATACTATCAAAAATATCAATTAAACCATCTCTCTCAATAGTATATCTAACCTGCTCTGAACCAGGTGTTATAGTATACTTAGATTTAGCTTTTATTTTTTTACCTACAGCTTGCTTTACTATAGACGCCGCCCTTGATATATCTTCATAAGATGAGTTTGTACAAGAGCCAATTAATGCTACTTCAACATCTGTTGGCCAATTATTTTTTTTAGCCTCTAATTTCATATCAGATATAGGGGTAGCTTTATCAGGTGTAAAAGGGCCATTTATATATGGCTCTAACTTTTCAAGGTCTATTGTTATGACTTGATCAAAATATTTTTCAGGACAATCATAAACATCTAAATCTCCATTAAGATGTTCAGATATACAATCTGCCATATTTGCAATATCTTCTCTACCAGTTGCAATCAGATATCTTTTCATTGACTCATCATATCCAAAAGTAGATGTCGTAGCACCTACTTCTGCTCCCATATTACATATTGTTCCTTTTCCTGTACAAGATAATGCTTTAGCACCTTCACCAAAATATTCAATAATATGTCCCGTCCCACCTTTAACAGTTAGTATACCGGCTAACTTTAAAATAATATCTTTAGGTGAGCACCATCCTTTTAACGTGCCTTTTAACTCAACCCCTATTAATCTTGGAAATTTTAATTCCCAGGGCATTCCAACCATTACATCAACAGCATCTGCGCCTCCAACACCGATAGCAACCATACCTAAACCACCAGCATTAACTGTATGCGAATCAGTCCCTATCATCATTCCACCAGGAAACGCATAATTTTCAAGAACGACTTGATGGATAATTCCAGCTCCTGGTTTCCAAAAACCAATCCCATATTTATCTGAGACTGAAGACAAAAATTGATAAACTTCAGAATTAATATCTAAAGCATTTTTCAAATCACTTCCAGACTCTACTTTAGCCTGTATCAAATGGTCTGCATGAACGGTAGAAGGTACTGCAACCTTATTTTTTTTTGCCATAATAAATTGAAGTAAAGCCATTTGAGCAGTTGCATCTTGCATTGCGACTCGATCAGGATAAAAATCAGCATAATCAACTCCAGACTTATAAATAGTATCAATACTCTCTAAATGCGCATACAATATCTTCTCAGTCAAAGTTAAAGGCCGACCCAATAATTCTCTTGCAGTTTTAATTTTATTCGGTAAGTTATCGTAATATCTTTTTATTATGTCTAAATCAAATGTCATTTTTTTTATATATTATTCATGCAAAATATAATTAATATATTTGCCCTATAAAAAGAATAAACATGAAATCACTATTTTTATATTTACACATCTCTTTTTTATTCTCTTTAGAGTATGCTATAATTTATGAAGAAAATTTATATGATGCTGCAAGCTCTATAGCTAACTTATATTCGAATGAAGTACAAGATGATTTTAAATTAAATACTGAAATTTTCTCTAAAAACCATATAGAAACATTTAGCGGAAATTCAATGGAAGATAAAATCAAAACGTTTATAGTTACATTAAAAGAGCAAAATCAAGATTTAGATTATATTTTAATTTTAGGAGATGAGAATTCTTTTCCACCAATCTACACTAATAGCGGTATTCCTTCTGATGATTTCTTTACCACTTCTAGTGATAATCTAAATTTGCCACCTGCAATATCAATTGGAAGAATTCCAAGCTCGGATAGCAATCAAATAAATATTTTTGTTGAAAAACTAACTACATTCCTATTGTCTCCAACAGTTGGCTCGTGGAGAAATAAAGCCATATTAATTGCTGATGATGAAAATAAAAGTGGAGAAAATGAAGCTTGCGAAATAAATCACACCAAAAACTCTGATATTATATATGACATTTTATCAAACTCTATGGATATAAAAACATTTTATGGAGTTGAATACGAACCAGTAATGACTTCAGATGGATTAGAACATACACAACTCAATCAAGATATTATAAATGAAATCAATGATGGTTTTGCATTAATAAATTATATTGGACATGGAGATCAAAGAAAACTATCTGCAGAAAAAATTATAAAAATAGAAGATTTACCCCAAATATCAGAAAATGACAACAAATTCGGACTATGGGTTGTAGGAACTTGTAAATTTGGACAATACGATAACGAATTATGCATGGCAGAAGAACTTATATCCAATGAAAATGCTGCAATTGGAGTTATATCAACTGTAAGAGAGATAAGTAGCACTTACAATACAAACTTCCTAACCTATTTATTCAGTGAGTATGCAAATCATTTTAATAGTCCTGAAATTATCCGAATTGGAGATATTATAAAAAATTCAAAAAATACTTCTTATGATAATAATTCATTTTATCAAGGCTATGTATTTCATCTTTTTGGAGATCCAGCGCTACCAATATTTTCATCAAAACAAAACTTGAACTACAATTTTCCAGAAGATATAGCACTAATTGAACAAAATATTATAGAAAATGACTCAGGATATGACTTAGGCAGCGTAATTGTTTCATTTAATGAGCAAGAAACTGATGTTCTAGAATATGGTACTCCAACAAATTTCTGCGATGGCCAATTATCTTACACAAAGCCTGGCGATATTATATTTAAAGATAATTTCACAGAATCATCTTGCTTCAACATCCCTCTAGATGCAATAAACTGTACTAATTGTGACTTAAAAATAAGATTAAATTATCAAAACGACCTATCATACAATGGAACATTTGCATTATCTGAAAACATTAATTTAATTACTGAAATTGAAGAAATAGGGCTACTAGATAACGAAGGCCCTCTAATTTCATTTAATCATGAAAATTTCATTTTAAACAACAATAGCATACTCCCAGCTAATTCAGCTATAGAAGTAAGCCTAGAAGACCCTTCGGGGATTAATATTTTTGAAGGGATAGGACATAACATGAGGTACTGGTTCAACAATAACATTGAAAGCTATAATATACCTATAGATAGCTTCAATTATTCTAATGCATGCTCAGGAGCGGGACAAACTAACATTAATTTATCCGATGATCAATTAGGTAATCAAAAAATATTTTTTGAAGTGTGGGACAATTTAAATAATCGAACAGTAGATTCAATTTCTTTGTACATAGGAGAAAAAAAATATCAAAATCATGTAATAGATAATTTTATTAATATACCAAACCCTTTTAGAGATATTACTTACTTTACATACCATGTTCCAGATGTATCTCACCTACCTATCAATCTTGATATAACGGTACTAAGTCTTAATGGAGACTTAATTAAAAATATTAAGACTAATGGAAACAACCCCTTCAATAGCATACTATGGGATGGAAAAGATTCAAAAAACAACCCTGTACCTAATGGGTCATATTTAATTAAAGTTCAAGCTTTATCTTCCATGGGAATAAAACAAGAACAAATTCATATAGTTAGCAAAATAGATTGAAGATAATTCTAGCATCTAAAAGCCCTCGAAGGAAACAACTTCTTAAAAAAATATTAAATAATTTTAAGATTATAGACTCTAAATTAGATGAAAATAAAATAAAATTAGATACTCCAAAAAAATATTGTCTAAACCTTGCTCAACTTAAAGCAAAAAATATAACAAAAAGATTTCCAGATGATTTAATAATTGCAGCTGATACAATCGTATGCATCAAAAATAATATTTTAGGAAAGCCGAGCAACTACAATGAAGCATTTGAAATGATAAAATCATTAAGCAACTGTACTCATGCAGTTTATACAGGAGTAAGCATAATATCTAAGAATAATAAAATTAATGTTAATTTTGTTGAAAAAACAGACGTCACATTTTACAATTTATCAGATAAAGAAATTAAAGATTATATAAACACAGACAAACCTTTTGATAAAGCCGGCAGCTATGGAATACAAGATGGAAGTCAGTTATTTGTAAAATCTATAAAAGGAAGCTATGAAAATGTAATAGGCTTGCCTATTTCAAAAATTTATAGATATTTTATTGAATTAAACATTATCAATTTATAATATATAGTATCAATTAGAGACAATTATGAATGAAAAAGAAAATAATTTTTATCAAGAATTAAAAAAAACAAGAAATTCAAAAAAAATAACGTTAAAAGAAATATCTGAGTATACTAAGATTAATACTAAATACTTAGAAGCGTTAGAAAATGGAGAATTTAATGTCCTACCTAATGTTTATACTAGACTATTTTTAAGATCATATTGTAATTATTTAAGTATTGATTACAAAAATATTTTAGATGAATATGAGATATACACACTAGGCCACAAACAACAAGAAATTATAGTTGAACAAGATAGTTCAGAAGCTAATAACAAAGAAATATCTGAATCAGAAAATTTATTATCAGAAAAAGCAAAAGACTATAAAGAAATTATTATAGCTATTGCAGTTATAATTTCAATAGTACTACTATTTACTGTTATTAATAATTTTAATTAATTATTATTTCTCAGAAAAGTAGGGACCTCTAAATCTTCTTCTCCAAATGTAAACATATTATCTGTTTGCTGATTATCGGTCACATTATCATCTCTTTCTAATTTTAGAGATTCTTCATTATTCTGCTCTATCTTATCAGTTATAATATCATCAACGGCTTTTTCATTAGAAGTAAGATTAGGCTCATTGTTAATTTGCTCATTAACATCATTATTTTTATCAAAATAATCATTTGATTTTGTGTAATTCTTATAAAAAGAAGCCTGTTCTTCTTTATCCTCAGAATTAATTCCAGTTGCAACAACAGTAACATGTATTTCTTGATTATCATTTAACCTTTCATCTGTAACGCATCCAAATATAACATTAGCATCTTCTCCAGCTTCTTCATAAATAATATTAGCAGCTTCCACCATCTCATTCATTTTCATATCTTTAGGTCCAGAGATATGTAACAATAAGTTTTTAGCTCCCTTAATACTAGAATCTTGAAGCAAAGGAGAGTTAATTGCTTGCTGAGCAGCTAAAATAGCCCTTTCTTCTCCAATCGCGACACCTGTCCCCATTAATGCATCACCCATATTAAACATAGTAGCTTTAACATCTGCAAAATCAGTGTTTATATTACCTGGATTATTAATCAATTCTGAGATACCCTTTGCTGCCTGTTTAAGTACGCTATCTGCTAATTTAAATGATTCATTAACAGTTGTATTAGGATCAATAATATCTAGCAAAACTTCATTAGGTATAACTAATAAAGTATCACAATTATTTTTTAACTCTTTTATTCCCTCTAAAGCTCTTTTCATTCTAACAGGACCTTCAAATTTAAAAGGCTTAGTTATAATTCCAACAGTCAAAGAACCATTTTCTTTAGCAATTTTAGCAATTTCAGGAGCCGCACCCGTACCGGTACCACCTCCCATACCCGCTGCTATAAATACCATATCTGCAGATTTAATTGTTTTTGCAATGACATCTTTATTTTCTTCAATTGCTTTTTTTCCAGTAGAAGGATCTGCTCCTGCTCCTAGACCTTTTGTCAGCTCTTTACCTATTTGAAGCTTTATTTGCGAATTATTATGCTCAAGATCCTGCGCATCTGTATTAATTGCAACAAATTCAACATTTGCCATACCATCGTCAATCATTCTATTGATAGCATTGCCTCCAGCACCTCCTACTCCAACTATATATATTTTAGCTTTCTGATCTTTAAAATCGCTAGGCTCTATTAACATTGTTTTCTCCTTATTATTTAATTGAACAAATCTTTAATTATTGAAAATAAATTTTTAACCTTTCCTTGCTTGCCTTTAAAACCTACACTATTGCAGTCATCTTTATTTGATATCGCATAATGAATAATACCTATTGCAGTTGAGTATTTCGGACCAAAAACATCTTTAATAGACTGAATAGGAACAGGCTCTCCAATCCTTACCTGTTTTTGCAATATATTTTCAGCAACATGATTAATATTTTTAAGGTTTGCGCCACCACCAGTAACTACTACACCAAAACTAATTTTATCTATATCTACAATTCTATCTATTTCAAATTTAGCCATTCTAAAAATTTCACTAACCCTATCCTCTATAATTTTAGATATAAATTTAGAATTACTAACTTTATCATTATTTTGAGCATCTATGCCATTAATAATTATTTCTTCTTCTGCAGCTAATGCCTCATTTGCTGATCCATACTTTATTTTTAAATCCTCTGCAATCTTAAGTTCACAGCTTAAAGTGATAGCAATATCCTTAGTAATACTTTCTCCTCCTAATGGAATAACATGAGTATTGATAATACCATCATTCTTCCATATAACCATATCCGTAGTCCCTCCACCTATATCAATCAATATTGCCCCTAATTCCCTTTCATCTTTGCTTAAAATTGAATAAGAAGAAGCTAGAGGCTCCAAGACAAATCCAGCAATATCTATATCAAGTTCATTGAAACAAGTAATAAAATCATTTTCAGTTCTTTTAGAGCTAGTAACTAAATGAACTTTTGCTTCCAACCGACTACCCGTCAAACCTTCAGGGTCCTGTATACCCGATGTTTCATCAACATTAAAATGTTGAGATAAAACATGCAATATTCTTCTATCTGATGAAATATTAATGGATTTTGATTGAATTATTACATTTTCTTTATCCTCTTCTGTTATAACAGCCCCAAAGCTATTAGAACTACTATCATTAACAGATATTACACCAGAGCCATTAAGTCCTTTTATATGATCTCCCGATATACCTACATACACTAAATCTACTTTATGAGAGCACTGACTTTCAGCTTGATTAATAGCATTTTTTAATGTTTTAATTGTTTTAGGTACGTTTACAATAACACCTCTTTCAAGCCCAATTGAAGCAGTCTCTCCAAAGCCTACGATAGAAACATTAACACCATCATATTCTGCTATAATTGCAACAATTTTTGTTGTTCCAACATCTATACCACAAACAACTTTTTTTTCTGCCATTAATAACTCCTCAAATTATTTTCACAAAAACTTTATCACTCCACCTTAAATCAATCTGACTAATTCTATCCATATCTTCATTTGTCTGATTCACAAACTCATTTAAGACTAAAATTTTATTAGGAATACCATTTAGATTATCAGCGTTAACATTATCCATTAAAATAACTTCACAACCATCTATATCCATCGTTAACATTTTATCTTTTGACAATGTAATAGAAACTAAATCATTTAATAAAATTTGATTATTTTTAGATAGAAGATTGATTAACTCTAATACTTTATCTGAAATCACAACTTCATCATTATACGATATAAATTTGGGTATATTTATTTGATCTATTATTAAATTATAGTTTGAATAATTTTCATACAAAATTTCCACTCCAGACTCTAAATAAATCTTTTTATCATCATAAAATCTCGGATAATCTTCATTGACTATAATAAGTTTTTTATTACTAGACAGATTGACAACTTCAAGACTTTCAATCATTGCAGGATAGATATCCTCTGTATTTTTTTGTTTGCCTTTTAAATGATTAGAAATAACATTATCAGGAACAACTTTATTACCATAAATCAAAACAGAAAAAGATTCATCAAAATCAAATTGCATATAATCTGACCCCATAAATAGTAAAATTAAAATTATCACAAAGAATGATATTATTCTTTTAATTCTAATATTTTTCATATTAGTCCAAATCATTTAAAATTTCCTTTTTAAAACCTATTAATTTTATTTCAAGTTTCAACAACACATCAAAATCTGACAAAACTTTTTCTCTTATTAATTTTATCAGATATATCACATCTGAAGATTTTGCACTCCCTAGATTTACAATAAAATTGGCATGCTTATCAGATATCATAGCTCCTCCTTTACACACACCTTTTAAACCTGCTTTATCAATAAGATATCCTGCAGCCAAATCATTGCTGGGGTTTTTAAAAATACTGCCTGCAGAACGAAAGCTTAGAGGCTGATTAGTTTTTCTAGAAAGTGAAAAAGTCGCTTTATTTTTCTTAATTTTATCAATATCTCCTATTTCACACTTAAACCTTGCCTCAAGAAGCAAACAATCTTCAGGAAATTCAGATGCCCTATAAGAAAAGCCAACACTCTCTTTAAGAACCTCAATTTCATTTCCTGCCATATTCATCAATTTAGCTGAAACAAAACATTTAGATATTTCTGTTCCATATGCCCCTGCATTCATAAATAAAGCTCCACCTAAAGTTCCAGGCACACCAACAAGACTCTCTAAGCCTTTAAATTTTCTTCTAATAGCCTGATTAACCATACGCCCCAACATAACACCGGCACCTGCTACAATATCACCATTATCAGAAAACTCAATATGCTTAAATGCTCTTTTTAATGATATAAGAATACCATCAAACCCTTTATCACTAATTAAAAGATTTGAGCCAGAGCCAATAAACATAATATTTATATTGTTTTTCATTGAATATTTTAACATTTCTTTTATCTCAAGTCTTTGCTTTGGCAGGAATAAAACTTTAGCTTTACCACCTATTCCAAAAGTAGAATGCTTTTTCATTGATTGATTAATCAATACTCTTTTTGAAAATTTTTGAGCGATATATTCTTGATGAGTACTATTCACTTTGACAACAACCTCACAATTCTATCACCATGCATAAAAATATTTCCGGCTCCCATAGTAATAACTATAGAATTTGGTTTTATTTTATTTTTCAATTTATCAATCAGGTCTGAATCATCTACAATCATGGCATCTTTGTGCCCTAACCGAATCAATTCATCAAGAATCAATTTAGAACTAACATCTTTATCAGGTTTTTCTCTAGAGCCATAAATATTAAGAAGAATCACGCTATTTGATTTTAACAAAGACTTCGCAAAGTCCTTATAAAGCATTTTAGTTCTAGAATAGAGATGAGGCTGAAAGATTGATAAAATATTTTTATCATCCCAACCCTGATAAACACTGTTTAAAGTTGCACTGACTTCAGTAGGATGATGAGCATAGTCATCTATATAAATATATTGATCATCTTTATATTTTATATCAAATCTACGTTTTACTCCTTTAAAATTAATTAATGCATTTTTAATAATTTCAATATCAATCCCTAATTCTCGACAAAGTCCAATAGCACATAAAGCATTATAGACATTATGTAATCCAGGAATATTCATATATATGGTATCTATTTTTTTATTTTTAACATATAAATCAAAATTAGAATTATTTTTATTAAAACTTATATTTTTAGCTCTATAGTCTGCCTTACCATTAATACCATAACTAATTAAAGGCCTCTTAATATTATTAATAATAGAATTAACATTATTATCATCCGTATTGATTACAGCAAAACCATAAAATGGAATATTATTAACAAAGGATTTAAAAGATTCTTTTAAATCTTCAATTCCTTCATAGCAATCTAAATGCTCTAACTCAATATTATTAACTACTGATATCGTAGGAAATAAAGATAGAAAAGATTTATCATACTCATCTGCCTCTACAAGAATTATATCACCTTTTCCTGAGACTGCATTTGTATTAAAACTTTTAACAATCCCACCTACAGCAAGAGTAGGGTCTTTTTCTGCATAAAATAAAATACTTCCAATTAAAGAACATATTGTAGTTTTCCCATGCGTACCTGAAACTCCTATACTAATAGGCTTGAGCCTAATAAGTTCTGCTAACATTTCTGCTCTCTTTATAATAGGAACACCTTTTCTTTGAGCTGCTTTAATTTCAATATTTTCAGTATCTACTGCAGAAGAATACACCACTAAATCTGCATCAGAAATATTTTCAATATTATGCCCAATAAAAATATCTAACCCAATAGATGACAGAAAACGAGTTCTATCATTCTCTTTCAAATCAGAACCTGTAAGAGAATACCCTGATTTAGCAAGCAATTCTGCCATTCCACTCATGCCAATCCCACCAATTCCAATAAAATGTATTTTCTTTATTTTGCTTTTATTGAACATATTTTAAATATTTCCTTAACAATGTTTTCAGACGCATTGGGCTTCGATAATAGCGACATTTTTTTTTCCATTTTTTCAATAATCAGTCTATTATTAATTATATCTTGCACTTTTTTTTCTAAAAGTCCATTTTTTAATTGATTTTGTTCTACAATATCACAAGCCCCCCTACTTTTATAAAAGTTCGCATTAGATAATTGATGATTATTCGAAGCAAATGGATATGGAATTAATATAGAAGCTTTTCCATAATTTGATATTTCAGTTAAAGTCAAAGCTCCCGATCGAGAAATTATTAAATCTGAATCAATATAATACTTTCCAATCTCATCTATAAAGCCATAAAGCTCTACGTACTTTGATTGAATTTGCTGTTTGATTAATTGAAGATTATTCTCACCACATTGCCAAATCAGACGAATGCCATTTTTAACATAATCCTTATAATGATTTAAAAAATGATTATTAATTGGGAGAGAACCTTGACTCCCGCCTAATATAAAAATTGTAAAAGGCATACTATCTTTCTTTACAGATTTAGCGGAGGCATCATATTTTTTAGATATAGTAGGGTTACCTGAAACAATATAGTTAATATTTTCAGATTCTTTGGGCTCAAAACCAAAAAAAACTTTTTCTGCTTTTTTAATAAAAATTTTATTGACTAAGCCCGGAATTGAATTTTGCTCTTGAATAACTATTTTAACACCTTTTAATAAAGCAATAAATAATGGAATAGCGCTAGAGTATCCTCCAGTACCAATTACAATATCAGGCCTAAATTTATTGAAAACCATATATGCTTTTATTGCTGAGTGAATAAATTTATATGGGAAAAAAAATAAATTATGAACCAATTCTTTTAAACCAAAGCCTCGCTTAAGGCCAACTGTTTTTAATAAATCATATTTTTCAGGCCTTGTTTTATATAAACTTGATTCGATTCCATTTTCAGACCCCATAAATCTAATTTTTGAACATGTTTTTTTTCTTGCAAAAGCATCTGCAAGTGCGAATGCAGGAATTAAGTGCCCTCCTGTTCCTCCTCCAGCTATTATTATATTAATTTTTTTATCCATTATTTTTTTTATTTTTATAAGAAATACTAAGCAGCAAGCCTATTTGGATTAGATTAAATAGAGTATGAGAGCCTCCATAACTAATAAATGGTAAAGGCAATCCTGTTGTAGGTAATAGCCCTATATTATAGCCTACATGAATAATAAAATATATCACTAGATTAATAGTAATACCTAAAGCTAGAAACATTCCAAACAAATCAGGAGACTGTTTTACAATCATCAACCCTCTTGCAAATAAGCATAAAAAAGCTCCAAATAAAAAAATCAATCCAGCAAATCCAAATTCTGAGGTAATAACTGAAAAAATAAAATCTGTATGCGCTTCAGGGACATATTCAGTTTTCCATAAACTCTTACCCAAACCAACACCAAAAAAACCTCCATAAGCTATGCTATTTATTGCATTTTCTTGCTGAGGAACACCTCCTGTTAAAAATTCTAAAAATCTAAAAAACTGATAATTTTTAACACCTGATATTAATGGGATTATCAATACTTTTGATATAAAACCAATAAAACCAAATAATATAAAATATTTTATTTGCTTCCAGCTAATACCTCCAACAAATAACATAATCATACAAATTGATAATATTGTAATAGCAGAGCTTAAATCTGGTTGAAAAAGAATTAAGCTAATGGATAGAAAAAGATAAATATAATAATTAGATAGCATAAATTTAAAATCAGTCAATTTTCTTTTATTATTTTCAATAAATGCTGCAGTGAAAATTATAATGCATATCTTAGCCAATTCTGAGGTTTGAAAAATACTACGCCCAAATAATAATAGCCATCTATGCGTAGTATTACCATAACTTGTTATATAGCCAGCAATAAGAATAATAATAGAAAAAAATAAAAGCCCTTTAGATATATGCATTAATTTTCTATGATTTACTCGACTTGCAACAAGCATCATAAATAAACCTATAAATAGGGAGGTCATTTGTTTTGTCAAAACAAACAATCCTGATAGATAGTTGGCATGAGGCTTAATACTAGAACTATAAACCATTATAAGTCCAACAGATAACAGAATAAATGTTATATGTATCAATATATCATTATAACGACTCATAGCATTCTACTCACTATATTTTTAAAAACATTTCCTCTTTCTTCATAATTATCAAACTGATCATAACTAGAACAAGCAGGAGAAAGCAAAATATTTTGATTGCTTTGTGAGCTTTCAATGGCGCTAGCGACACAATCATTAAAATCACCTATATACTCCGCTTCAACATATTTCTTTAAAGTACTTGAGATGTTTTTGCCACACTCTCCATAACAAAAAATCTTTTCAACAGGGTCTAAACTACTTGCTAAATCAGAAAAATCACTTCCTTTGTCTCTACCGCCTAAAATAAGAAAAACATCTTTTCTAAAACTTTGTAAAGCTTTTAAAGTTGATTTAATATTTGTTGACTTGGAATCGTTATAACAATTGATATCACTGTTAGAATCAATCAACTCCAATCTATGAGGCAGAGGTTTGAAAGCTAGTATTGCTTTTCTTATAAATTTATTTTCCACTCCATACAACCTACTAATAACCGCTGCACTAAAAGCATTTTCCAAATTATGTTTTCCAATCAAATTAGTTTCATTTAGATTAAATAAAACATCTCCTTTATCTTTTTCATAAACTGATTGATCTGATATATAAAAATATTTGTTATCCGCTAAAGCATTTGCATTGTCAATATCATCTAAGCTCACGTTTAATAAATTATTACCTGAATCATAAAGCATAGAGCTAGAATGATTAACTAATTTTAATTTAGCAGCAACATATTCATCCATATTTTCATAACGATCTAAATGATCCTCACTAATATTCAAAATACAAGCTATTTTAGCTTTAAAACTGTCTAATTTTTCAATTTGGAAGCTACTTAACTCCACAATATGTATGGTTTTATTTATTTTTTTAGATTTACTTTCTAATAAAACATTACTTGAAAAAGGAATGCCAATATTGCCACCCAACAAACTATCATATTTTGCTTCTAAAAATATTTCATGAAGTATAGAAACGGTGGTAGATTTTCCATTTGAACCCGTTATTGCTAAAATATCTGAAGATGTAAACCAACTAGCAAACTCTATCTCGCTAATTATTGGAATTTTCTTAATATTTATTTTCTCTATTATTGATAATTTTGGATTAATTCCAGGACTTATTATAACAATATCAGAATCCAATATTAAATCAGAATGTTCCCCAAGCTCAATAGTCAAATCATTATTAGAATCAATGTCAATTTTTTTATTTTTATCAATATCACTAAGAATAACTTTAAAACCCATTTTTAATGCTAATTTAGAAGCAGAAACACCTGATTTTGCAGCACCTAATATTCCAATTTTTTTTATATCTATCATTGAACTTTTAAGGTTATTATAGCTAATAGTGATAACAAAATCCCAACAATCCAAAATCTAATTACAATCTTACTCTCATTAAGCCCTTTCAATTCATAATGATGATGCAAAGGTGCCATCAAAAAGAACCTTACTCCTTTACCATATTTCTTTTTAGAATATTTAAAAAAACTTACTTGTAAAATCACAGATAAAGCTTCTACTACAAAAACACCACCTATAATAACTAGTAGTATTTCTTTTTTTAATATTATTGCAATCGTTCCCATTGCAGCACCTAAAGATAAAGAGCCAGTATCTCCCATAAATACTTGAGCAGGATGAGCATTGTACCATAAAAAACCTAAACATGCACCAACCATACTAAAACAAAATATTGTAACTTCTCCAGCACCCTGTATATACGTTATATTTAAATATTCACTAAAATTATAATGACCTGAAGCATAAGCTATTATTCCTAAAGTAAAAAATACAATTGCTGATAAACCTGCAGCTAAACCATCAATCCCATCAGTTAAATTAATGGAATTTGAGCTACCAGAAATAACAAAGATGCATATAATTATTATAAATAAACCGACCTCTATACTACCAGAGGTGATTTTCAAATCTAACTTCTCATTATTATCTATTTTTTCATTTATAGAATCTATTGATGATAATCGCTTATCTGGCATAAAAGGAATAGATATTTCAGTACTAGATATATAAAACTCTCTATCAACAAATTCACGAAATTTTTCAGGAGGATCAATTTTATCAATCAAAATACGAGAGTCTGAATTCTGAATTAGTACAAATGCAACAAATAATCCCAATAAAATTTGAGATAATATTTTATATCTTGCAATCAACCCCTTAGAGTACTTTTTAACAACCTTTAAATAGTCATCAAGAAGTCCAATAAGCCCCATAAAAGATGTTGCAATTAATACAATTTGAATATATATATTTTCAATATTGCTCCAGAGGACTGTAGGGAGGATGACTGATAATAATATAATCATCCCCCCCATAGTAGGTGTACCTTCTTTTTTGAGGTGAGATTCAGGCCCATTTTGTCTAATTTCTTCACCAATAAGGTGATTTTTGAGTGTGCGGATGACTTTAGGCCCGATGAAGAAGCTTATAATTAGAGCTGATATAAAAGCAAATACCGCCCTAAATGAAATATAACCAAATAGATTAATTCCAGGATTTATTATTTCATATATTTTTAAAAACATTTACCTATTAAAAACCTTATTTATGATTTTTTCCATTTCCATACCCCTAGATCCTTTAAAATAAAATATCATATTATTATTTTTATCTTCATTTAAGCTTTCAATTAAAGAAGATGTATCAATAAAATGTTTAAATTTTATATCTTTATTAGTTATAGAGTCCACAGTATAGGATGTCATCAAACCTGTGCAATAAACCTTATCTATAAAATTTAACTCACTTATAAATTTACCTAATTCAAGATGATGAGCCTTTGAAGAGTCTCCTAAATCCAACATATCTCCAAGTATTAAAACAATAGGCTTTTCACCTTTTATTAATTCAAGCTCTTTAATTCCAGCCTTCATTGAATTCAGATTAGCATTATAGGTGTCATCAATAATTGTATTGCCATCTATTTCTAGAATTTCTCCTCTACCTTTAGGGTACTCAAACCCAAGCAATGCATCTTGAATCTTTTTATTGCTTACCCCTAGTGAAGAGGCAATAGAATAAGATGCTAAAAAATTTGAAGCAAAAATATCAGACTTATAGGGCACATTAAATAAGTAGTCATTAATATATACGAACCCTTCTATAATTTGGGAAGTATCTGCAAAATAATCAGAAGATTTATCATAATTAGAATATGTTATTATTTTTTGATAATCTTCCTTTATAGTAATGTTTGAATCATCTTTATTTAAAAAATAAGCACCACCATTATCTACCAAAGAATCATAAAGTGCTAACTTAGTATTAATTAATTCTTCAAAATTCTTATAACCTTCTAGATGAGATTCTGATATATTTGTAATGACACCAAAATCTGGCTTAGCAACAGCACAAAGAAAACTGATTTCCTGCTTTCTACTTGCACCCATCTCTAAAACACAATAGCTAGATTTAGCATCACATCCCAAAAGAGATAACGGTAGACTTATAGTCGAATTGTAATTTCCATGAGAATAGTTTACATCAAACTTTGTTTTTAAAAATTTAACAAGTAATTCTTTTGTGGAGGTTTTTCCATTTGTCCCTGTTATCCCAATAACTTTTGATTTTAGAGATTTTCTAAATTCAGTTGCAATGTGAACTAAAAAGTCTTTAGAATCTGGAACCAACACAATCTTAGGATCTATTATTTTTTTATCACTAACAATTAAACTTAAATCATTAAGATGTTGATTATCAATAAAATCAATCCCATGAGATTTATGTCCTTGCAATGCAATAAATAAATCTCCTTTTTTAATATTTCTTGAATCAATACTTATACCATTAATATTTCTAACAATATCAATACCTAACCTTTTACAAATAATTGATTTTAAAATTCTTTTTTCTTTTATATCAATTCGCATAAACACATTTCTTAATTATTTCTATATCACTATGATAAACCTTATTAGTTCCAACCATTTGATACTCTTCTCTTCCTTTGCCTAAAACAAGCAAAATAGTTTTATTTGCCATTGAATTTATTGCATTTTTTATCGCTTGAGATCTATCATTGATAACATGATAACAATCAGAACTAAAGCCTTTGACTATATCTTTGTTAATGCTTTCAACTTTTTCATTTCTAGGATTATCAGAAGTAATAAAAACCTGGTCACAATACTCTTCAGCAATTTTAGCCATTTCAGCCCTCTTCCCCTTATCTCTATCACCACCACATCCAAATAAAGAAATCAAAGAAAAGGTGCTATCTATTTTTTTAATATTTGAAAAAATAGTATAAAAGGCATCAGGGGTATGAGCATAATCAATCAAAATAAATTTATCTTGTTTTTTACTAATTACTTCCATCCTTCCAGGAATAGAAAAATCTATACTATTTATTTGTTCAATAATATCTTTAGCGTTATATCCAAGAGAAAGTATTGAGCCAATAGCAGCTAGGATATTTAAAATATTATACTCTCCCATTAAATTTGTTTTAATGTCATAAGATTTGTTTAATATTTTTATTTTTGCTCTAGAACCATTAAAGCTAAACTCAATCTGAGACGCTGAAAGATCACAATCTCCAGTCAAACCATATGATATTTTATTATTAGACATAGAATCATATATTCTCAAACCATAAGGGTCATCTGTATTAATGACAGAATACGATTGCGGATTTAAGCTTTTAAATAGCTTTGATTTTGATTCAAAATATTTTTGCATAGTCTCATGATAATCAAGATGATCTTGAGATAAATTGGTAAATACAGCAATATTAAAATCAACATCACTTACCCTATCTTGGTCTAGAGAATGAGAAGATACTTCTAATACCACATTTTTAGTGCTACTATCATCTAGAAGCCTTAACATCCCATGCAACTCAATAGATTCTGGAGTAGTAAAATTCGTATTAATTATATCTTGATTTATAGAAAAACCTAAAGTACCTAATGCTCCACAGCTACCACCAAGAGCATCTAATAATTGCTTTATAATTTGAGTTACTGACGTTTTCCCATTTGTGCCAGTCACTCCAATAGCATTAATGGAAGATGAAGGATTTTTATAAAAATTTGCAGCAAGCCTAGAAAGCGCCTTTCTTGAGTTTTCCACAATTACAACAGGCACGTCTACCGGTTCTAAATAATCCTGTTCTGCAACTATAATATTAGCACCTTTATCTATAGCTTCTGATATAAAATTATGTCCATCAAACTCTCTTCCTCTAATAGCAATAAAACACGAATTGTTTTTTACTTTCCTTGAATCATATGCAATATTTTCAATATCTATATTATTCGGAATATCAACATCCTTATAACTCAAGCCTTTTAATAAAATTTGGGGTTTCATATTTTTACAGAATCAATTCCTTATCTCTTAGTTTTAATCTTTTAAATATATTCTGAACGACAGGAATAGCTGTAGCCCCTCCCCATCTATCTTCCTTGTTAGGACCAAAAAAACTTACAATGCAAACTAATTGAGGATCCTCACATGGGAACACTCCAGCAAATGAAGGCATATAAGTTGACGTAGAATATCCTGCTTTATCCCATTTTTTATTTTTATTAGTGTCGATAAATTCCTCTCCATCATCCCACCTATCATTGCCCATCCACTTTTCCCAATTATCATCATTTGCACAGATATCTTTCTGTCTATTACAATCTATAAAATCCTCTGCTTGTACAAATACTTCTGCGGTACCTGTTTTTCCATATATACAATAATCTTCTTTGTAATCTTGACCTGTTCCCTCGTTCATCACAAGTTTCAGCGCTTTCACAATATCTGAAATAGATTCTTTTTTGGCAACTTTACGAATTATGACAGGGCTATTTTTAATTTTATAGTTATTATGCCCAGATATATCTCTAATCAGTTTAGGCTCTACTAAGTAGCCTCCATTAGCTATCGCAGAATAGGCCATAGCTAATTGCAAATTATTTGCTCGCATTTCTTGACCTATTGAGATAGATATCAAAGAATGTTTATCCCATTCAGATAATGACTTAAGATACCCTTCATCCTCATTATAAAAATCAATCCCTGTTTTATGTCCAAAACCAAATTTTCTCAAAGTGTTATATATGAGGTTGCTTTTAATCTTCATTGCTAGCTTCGCAGTTCCAATATTACTTGAATAAGCCAACACACCTCCCACCGTTAAAGTATCTTTGCCTTCATGATCTGTAATTGTCCTTTTTATACTTGGAATAAAATATTTAGCTTCATCACCATCCTCTACCTGACCTTCACAATACTCTTTATCATATAGACTAATTATATTATTATCGATACCAGCCAAAATAGAAAAAGGCTTAATAGTAGAACCTGGCTCCTTACTATCATATGTCGTACGGTCTCTTGTTAGTTCTTGATTCTTTAAAGATTTATTTAAATCTGCATTAGGCAATGTTGCCATTGCTAGTATCTCACCTGAATACGGATCAACTATAATTCCATTTGCGTATTCAGAATTTGTTCTTTCTAGCTGCTTTAAAAGCTCTTCACTTAATATTTTCTGATAATCAAAATCAATAGTCAAAAAAACATCCCCGCCTGAAAGAGCTTTATACTCTTTACTGCTGTAAGCAGGGATTCTCCTTCCATTAGATAAAACAAAAAAGTCTAAAGAATCTTTTTTAGCACTAAGGACCTCATCCATTTCACTCTCAATGCCCCAACCTTCAACGCCTTGTCTAAAACAGCCTATTAATTGAGAGGCCAAATTATTTTGAGGATAATATCGTTTATTTCTTAAAGGAGTGATATTCATATTTGAAACTTGATTAATTTCATGCTCTATATTTTTAATTTTATTTTGAATAACATTTTCAAGAAGCACTAAATAACCCGAATTGTTATCAATAAGACTTGTTGTACTATCTATATTCAATCCAAAATTCCGCTCCATAAATAAAGCCACTTCATACTTATTAGCAGAATTAGCGTCATCTAAAAAAATATCTGACATTTCAACATTATAGGCTATTTTTTTCCCATTACGATCATAAATCACTCCACGTTCACCAACGACAAGTCTTTTTTCAACAATTTTTGAATCAACGCCTCTTACTAACTGGATATATAGAGTTCTAGAAATAGAGACCGCAAACAATAAGCAAACAATAAACAAAATCAATTTCAATCGCTTTGAATACTTATTGTATAATTGCGTGTTCAATTTAAACCTTTTATATAGATAGTATCCTTAGCCTGCCCTAATAATAAAGAGCTGCTAAAACTATTCTGCTGCTGGAGCAAACTTAATATACTTTCATTTGAAAAAAGTTCATCATTCCAATCCTGCTCTGAAGCCCTACTGTCTTTAAGATGCAAAATCATCAAACTATTATCATCCTCCTCTATAGATAGGACTTCAATTTGCTGTGATATTAAAAGATATACAAGCCCAACCAAAGCTAAAAGACATACAAAGCTAATTGAAAACAATAGACCGTCCCCATTTTTTACTTTACGTTTTTTATTTTTTTTTATTTTCTTCATTCTGAAATAGAGATAAACCTCAACTTTGCAGTTCGAGACCTTCTATTTGCCAATATTTCATCTCTTTTTGGCTTTATCACTTTCTTTCTTATTAATTCTATTTTTTTACACCCAAACTCTGTATTTACCAACTGCCCATTCATATTTAATAATAATCTTTTAACCAACCTATCTTCCAGAGAATGAAAAGTTATAAAAACAGCTCTTCCTCCAACTTTTATTCTATTACAAACTTTTTTAACAACCTCTTCAACATGAACGAATTCATTATTTACCTCAATTCTAACGGCTTGAAATACCCTTGAAAAAACTTTATTTATATTTTTAGCATATATATTTGAATTAATTATAGCGCTTCTTAAGTCAAAAGAAGATTTCATCTTTCCTTTTTTAGAATATTGGACGATTGATTTTGCAATTTTCTTATGATTTTTTTCTTCACCATTATTTTTTATCATACTAGAAATTTGTTTTTCATTATAACTATTTAGAATAGTTTCAGCTGTTTTGGAATAATTGGTGTCAAATCTCATATCTAGAGGAGCGTCAAATTGATACGAGAAGCCTCTATCTGACTTATCAACTTGATATGAAGATATACCTAAATCCATTAGAATTCCATTTACCTCTTTGATTTTAAGCTTATTGAGTACCTTATCGTAATCAATATAATTTTCTTTTAATATTGTAGCTTTTTGCTTTAACGACTTAAATCTATCAAAACTATATCTATATGCATCTGGATCGCAATCAAACCCTATTAATCTCCCTTTATCATCAAGGCTTTCAAGGATGCGATCTGCATGCCCACCAAAACCAACCGTAAAGTCTAAATATATTCCTGATTTATCTGTAATAAGAGCATCTGCGACTTCCTCTTTCATAATTGCTGCATGAGGATGCCTGGCAAGCTCTTTTGCCATTAAAAACTGATTTCATCCGCAAGGTCTTCAAACTTATCAAGAGATTGAGATTTTTTATCTAAATCTTCTAATACACTTGGAGACCATAATTCTATTTTTTTTATAACACCAATAACCGTTACATCTTTATCTATATTTGCAAATTCACCTAAATTCTCAGGAATTAATATTCTTCCTTGGGAATCATACTGAGCATAAGAGGCGTGTCTCACGATGGATCTGATGAAATTCCTGTGCCGGCCTTTCATAGAACTTAAGAAGCTAAGCTGTTCTTCTACTTTGCTCCACTCACTCACAGGATATAGGAGGAGGCAATTATCAAATCCACGCGTGAGAACGAACGTGCGGTTATTAATGGGACTCAAAGCCTTTCTAAATTTCGCCGGGATACTTAGACGGTTTTTTGAATCAAGGGTGTTGTAATACTCCCCGGTAAACGATATGTTAATTTTTTCAGCACTCATATATGTATAATTATGGGATTTTTCCCCACACTCTCCCACAATTATACTATTATTCCCCATTACAAAGCAATAAAAATTTTACCTTTTTTTAAAAAAAAGCTTTAGCTCGACGATAGAGCTACATATAAATACATAGATAGATTTTATAAAAGATGTGGAGAAAGAACGGTTACTTACTTTTTAATTTTGAGAAATTATAGTCCCACACTTTTCGTGTATAGCCAAAGAACAGAAGAGTTAAAATAATTAGAAAGCCTGCATAAGATAGAAATCTTCCCCATTTCAAATCAGAGGGGTCAAACCACATTCTGATTGTATGAGAGCCTTTTTTGTCAATATAAACACCTCTAATAAGGTCATTAACTTCATAAATATTAACTTCTTCATTATTAATTGCAGCCTTCCAGCCCTTAGGATAAAATATCTCACTAATAGCTAAAAATTGAGGGCCTGAGGTCTTAATCTTTATAATAAGCTCATTTGGATTAGAATTATTAATTGAATCTATAGTGTCAGTATTCGTAACAATAAAATTACGCCTAGCCAAATGCGGTGCATTTGATGTCACATATGAAATATCTGAAGGACTGCTATCACTCAAATAAAGCTGAGAAAACCTTTTCGCCTTATTATTACTGCTATCAATCTCAATTTTACTAATAAAATAAGCCCTATCTAAAGACTGTGCTCGCGAGGAAACAATTTGCTGCTCAATAACATATTTAACATTTAGCATATCTAATATATAGGAGTTCTCCTTTATATCTCCATTCTTATGACGAAAATCTTGAAAGATTTTAAGATCTGCAGGATGATAACCATTGACATCTTCAATATGATAACGGGACCACTTATTACTTCTAGAGCCTCCATCCTTATCTAAAATCCTAAAGATGCCTCCTTCACTTTTTTTATCCAATAACCAACTAGCAGCGTCAGGCATATCTAAATAATTATTTTCACGCGCAATAATAGCCTTATACTGCAAGTCCAAAGAAGGACCATCCCCATACAAATCTATATATTTTTCTTTAGCACTATTTGAAAAAAAATAATTAGGGTTTTCAGGATTAGTAATTTTTCTGTCAACAAAATAAAAGTCCAAAAAGACTCCTAATCCAATAAAAAACATTATTGGCCAAATTAAATGTCTATGGTTCGAGACAAATGGCAACCCATAATATCCAACAAATATTAAAAGCATGGTAATTATCAGCAGTACACTCATAACCCAAAATTCAGCATTAATAAAATCATCAATCAAAGATTTTGCTTTATTCAATCTTATCTCATAACTATTCTTAGCTGACAAAATATGTTGATTTTCAAAAACCCTCCTTATTTCATTAGAAACATCCTCATATTCTTTTATCATTTTTGCTTTTCTTTGCTCATCACTAAGTAAATAAGATTGAGTAATATCTTTCAATCGACTCTGTTTTTCATTTAAATCAATATCGTCTCTTTGGAAGATTATCTCCTTAGCATATTTTATAGCATCTTCTCTAGACCTATCAATATTTCCTATTTCTTCAGTCATTTTATTTTCATATTGACTTATATAGGTTTGCTTAGCCTGCTCAATCCTCTCTAACTGATTTTTTAAATCTTTTTTAAATCTTTTATCAGGACTGCTTTCAAAATCAGACAGCAAACCTAAAAAAGAAAAGACAACGAAAAGGCAAGATAAATATATTGGTAAAATTCTATTTCTCTCTTTAATATCTTGAATAAGTATACTTATCCCCATGCTCGCAAGAATCATAGTACAGAATTGCACAATAATTAACAGGTAGGCAGGATTCCTAAGCTTTGAAAAAAATGGCAAATAGTCATAGAATAACGTATAAAAGCCAATAAAGTTTTTACCAAATGATAGAGTTAAAAATAAAACGATACAAATTAATGAGAAAATTTTAAATCGAACCCACCTATGTCTAATAACTCCATAGAAAGAAAACATTAGCATAAGTATGCTCATATAGTGAGGAAAAGCAGTAAAAGTCATTGTCCCCCAATAAGTAGCACCTCCAAAACCATAGTAAGAAGGGATAAAAAAAGTTATAATTTCACCAAAACTAAAAGAGTATTCCGTAACATATTCCAAGCCCGCCCCCTGACCTTCACCAGAGCTTCTAGTGGAAAGAGGAGTATATGACAACATCGGGATATAAAGACTAAGGGAACTCACAAAGCCTAGCAAGAGACCTAAAACAGTATAAATAAGCCACTTAACCTTTTTCTCTTTTTTTATCAAAAAATCGTAAACAATATCAATTAAAATTAAAATTCCAAGCATCAGCCAGGTATAATAAGCCATTTGAACATGTCCTCGAAGAAGCTGCAATGCTAAAAATAACGATAAAAGTGCAAGTTTTTTAATTGACGGCTTGTCTTTTAACATCATATAAGCATAAAAAACCCACGGCATATAGCACAATGTCATAACCTGACTACCATGGCCATGCACTAACATTCCAGTCATATAAGGGGTTATTGTAAACCCTAAAGCAGATAAAGTAGATGCAAACCTATTTAATTTTAATCGTGAGCATAGCAAGTACATTCCAATCCCAGCAAAAAGAAAATGAAAAATATAGTTCCAAAACCAGGGAACACCTATTGAATGCAATGCTTTCATTATATAATTAGGCGGATAATAATCAGAAATATTTTGAGCTGAATGAACAGAAGGGACTCCTCCCATCATCCATGGAAACCAATAAGGATACTCATCTGACTTAGAAATTGCCTCCTTTACATTTCTTGCAGAAACCTTATCATTTGCACCATAAAAACTTTTAGACCCATCTAAAGTATCGCTATAAATTACCATCAAAGCCGTCAAAATGATGAGTGAAGATATAATTAAACCAAGATTTTTATTGAATATTTTTTTAATCGCATTCATATATATTTTTACCAATCATTTTTGATAGCATTTCATAACTCTCACTATCCTTAAGTTTATCTTTACCAATGTAATAATCTAATATTTTTTTAAATGAATACGCATCATCCCAT
>MDSZ01170485.1_pt1 | contig 26832 bp, 25 predicted proteins | sample 811201 | NCBI WGS metagenome assembly MDSZ01 (sample SAMN05326647, study PRJNA326480) | marine metagenome | isolation source: seawater | place: Indian Ocean: North | collected 2010 | reverse complement strand
TCGGCTGCGTGACGCAGGGTGGCGAGCAGGCGTTCGCTTTTGGCCGCAATGTCGTCCTCGCGTCTTCCCTGCCGCAAAGCGTGCCGGCTGTGACCATCGACCGGCAATGCGGCTCGTCGCAACAGGCGCTGCATTTCGCAGCCCAGGCCGTGATGTCAGGGACGCAGGACCTGGTGATCGCCGCAGGTGTGGAAAGCATGACCCGGGTGCCCATGGGATCGAACTACCTGCTTCATGCCCAAGCCGGCGTCGGCGACGGCCCTTGGCCCAAGACCATCCAGCAGCGCTATGGTGTTGAGGAGTTCAGCCAGTTCCATGGCGCACAGGCGATTGCCGACAAATATGGCTTCACCCGCGAAGAGATGGATGCCTTCGCACTGGAAAGCCATAGAAGGGCAGCGGCGGCCATCACTTCCGGCGCTTTTGCGAACGAGATCGTTCCAATCCACACCGCTGATGGCCCCTTCATGCAAGATGAAGGCGTGCGCGCCAACAGCAGTATGGAAGCGCTTGCGTCACTCAAGACGCTGCGTGACGGAGGTACAATCACGGCGGGCAATGCCAGCCAGATGACGGACGGCGCATCCGGCGTGCTCGTCGCCAATGAAGCGGCCATCAAGCGACATGGCCTGACGCCGTTGGCTCGGGTCGTTAACCTGACCGTGACGGCTGGCGACCCGGTCATTATGCTGGAAGAACCAATTCCCGCAACGAAGCGGGCACTCGAACGCTCGGGGCTTAAGCTCGAGGACATTGACCTGTTCGAAGTAAATGAAGCTTTCGCGGCCATACCGATGGCGTGGATGAAGATGCTCGGAGCCGATCCAGCCAAACTAAACGTCAATGGCGGTGCGATCGCGCTTGGACACCCCCTCGGCGCCAGCGGCACAAGGCTTATGACTACCATGATCTACGCTCTCAGAACCAACGGCAAGCGTTATGGACTGCAAACGATGTGCGAGGGCGGCGGCATTGCCAATGTGACCATCGTCGAGATGGTTTGACGAGCATCCGTCGGCGCTTGCGGAGAGCGAACGATAGGTTCGAGAATAGTGATCTGAGGGGAGCGTTCATACCACAAGCCGGTCGCACGAATGATCTTGGGCGACAGCCTCATGCTGCTTAGGTCGCGTTGACAAAAGACTTCAACCACAGCCTTGCGGCGGCGAGGTTGAGGAAGCTCTCGAACGAGAGGACGGTTTTGTCGTATCGGGTGGCGATGCGGCGCTGTTGCTTCAGCTTGCCCAACATTCGCTCAATGCGGTTGCGATCCTTGTAGCGCCGATAGTCGGGATGGACTGGCGTTCTCCGGTTCGACCGGGGCGGGATGATGGGCAGGATGCCGCGCATGAGCAGGTTCTCGCGAAATCGGTCGCCGTCGTAGCCCTTGTCCGCGAGCAGCGCCTTGGGCTTGGGCAACCGTAGGGCCATCAGGTCATCGACCGCTGCATAATCCGAAGCCTCGCCGCCGGTCAGGATGAACCCGATAGGTAGTCCTTGATTGTCGCAGCGGGCGTGGACTTTGCTCGTAAAGCCGCCGCGTGATCGACCAAGAGCCTGCGCACAAGCCCCCCTTTTCCGCCCACTGCCGAGACGTGGCCGCGAACCGTGGTGCTGTCGATCATGTGCTGCCAGTCGTCGGTCAGGCCCAGATCGACCAGCGTTTGCAGGAGGGCATCCCAGACGCCTTGCTCGGCCCAATGAAGTGGTCCCGCCTTCTTGGACAGTTTGGCGGCTGAGTTAAGCTAATCCCGGTTGTCGTTCATGCCGCCTGTTTGATCATCAGGTCATGGGGGGCATGCCCCCCATGACCTGATTGCCCGATGCGCCGATAGGCCTCGACCGGGGTTCTCCCGGCTAGTCCCGAGTGCGGACGCTGGGTGTTGTAATAGGTGATCCACCGGCCAAGGCCAGCCCGCAGCTCCGAGCCGGTCTCGAAGGCGTGGAGATAAACGCACTCGTACTTCAGGGATCGCCAGAGGCGTTCGATGAAGACGTTGTCCATCCACCGGCCCCGGCCATCCATGCTGATGCGGACCTCGGCGTCACGCAGCACGCTGGTGAAGGCGTAGCTGGTGAACTGGCTGCCCTGGTCCGTGTTGAAGATTTCTGGCTTGCCGAACCGGGCCAACGCCTCTTCCAGCGCCGCGACACAGAAGCCGGCGTCCATCGTGTTCGACAGCCGCCAGGCGAGCACCTTGCGGGTCGCCCAGTCCATGATTGCTACCAGATAGAGGAAGCCACGGCGCATCGGGATGTACGTCACGTCGGCGCACCACACGTGATTGGGCCGTTCAATCGCCAGCTTGCGCAGTAGATACGGATAGACCCGGTGCTGCGGGTGCGGATCGCTCGTGCGGGGCCGCTGGTAGATCGGCGTCAGCCCCATCTTCGCCATCAGGCGACGCACCCGACGGCGACCGACCTCGTGCCCGGCACGCCGCAGGTGCCGCGCCATCTGGCGGCTGCCGTACCACGGGCAGTCCAGGAACGTCGCGTCGATCACCGTCATCAGCGCCAGCGTCTCGTCCGTTTCCGGCACCGGTGCGTAGTAATACGACGAGCGGCTGATGCGCAGCAGGCGGCACTGCGCCGTAATCGACAGGCGGTGGTGAGCAGATTCGACCATCGCCCGCCTCCGGTCCACGCTCATCGACCGAAGGCTTTCGCTAAAAAATCCCGCTCGACGACCAATTGCCCGATCTTGGCATGCAGCTTTTCCACCTCGCTCTCGCTGACGGCCTTGGCCACATCGCCAGCCCCGGAGAACGTGCCTGCCATGCCCTCGATGGCCTGCCGCTTCCACGACGCGATCATCGTGTGGTGCACGCCATGCTTGGCTGCCAGCTCCGCCAGCGTCAGATCGCCCCGGATCGCTTCCAGCGCGACCTTGGCCTTAAAATCAGCGCTGTAGCGCTTCCTCGTCGTCTTCATTCCCGTACCAATCCATCAGGTCGGGAGTAGCTTAACACCCTGTCCAGAAAACCGGCACCACCTCACAACGCCGAAACCGGACATAGACCGAGTTCCACTTGCCGTAGCGCTCATGCATGTCCCGCCATGGGCAACCTACCCGCAGCACATGAAGCATACCGTTGAGAAAACGCCGGTTATCGCCGGCGGGTCGCGCCCAACGCCCCCGCTCAGATGGTAGCAGAGGGCCGATCAGTTCCCACTCAGCATCCGACAAGTCCCCTCGGCCCATAACTGCTCCCCAAAGAGCAGCCTTGAATCAAAACACGACCGGTTTGGGAATCCCTTTTGTCAACACGACCTAGATGAAGCGTCGAGAATGAGTTACTGTTGAATGAAGATCATTCTGCAAATCATGTCGATGGTGGCTTCGATTTCGATTTTGGAGAATGGATTTCGTTTCGTCAGAAACTGATACTCAGCCGATACGGAAAACGGGACTGCTGCCATGCCTACGATGGCAAAGCGCAATCGTTCCGGACTGATTTTCCGAACGGCACCTTCGGCTTGCGCTTCAGCAATGAGATCGCACATCGCCTCATAGGGTGCGCGGTTCACATTCTCGATGATCCAGTTTAGCCGTTCCGAAGGTTGGTGGGCTTCGAGGGTCATCAGACGGTGAAGTTCTGGCACTTTTGCAAATAGTTCGACCAACCCTCGGATCGCTACCATGAGCCGCTGCGCAGCCGTCATGCTATCATCGCCGCTGGCGAGCAGCTGCTCCATCTTTCCCATGGAAGCGATGTCCTGGAGCACAGCCCTCCATAATTCGTCTTTGGTCTTGAAATGGTATAGTAACAGGGACTGCGTGACTTGCGCATCATTTGCGATAGCTCGCGTGGATGCTCCTTCGAATCCAACAGTAGCAAAGGCGTGAAGCGCAGCCGCCAGCACTCGCTCCCGCACCTCCTTGGGACGGCGAACGCGGCGAGGCGCTTTGGCCGATTCACCTGGCTGTTTCAGGTCGGTCTCTGCGGACACCGCCTTACGTGGTTTGCGGGGATTAACATCTTTCATAGCCCAGAGTTACGGAGGAAGGCGCCAAACCGCAACTCCTGCCGGCTGGGAATCGAATTTTTCAACTGTTCAGTCGATCACGTTTCAGCATACATCTCGGTTCATTGATGAGCGATCTTCCACGACCGGAGCCAGATCTCATTGCTGCAAAATCCGGGACGTGAAGCTGGCGGCAAACGGCAATCGCTCAGCCCTGTTGTGCCGGTAATTCACAACTGGCGAGCGTGAAGCCGCGTCGTCGACATTTGACGGATCGTCCGCACCTCGGCTCGCTGGGACGGTTCGACCGGCCACTTAATTCTGATCGCAACTCGACAAGTCTATTGATCATATGAACAGTAGTGCATAAGGTGATGCCTCATGCATGCGGCGGCTGCTTTCATGACGAAGCCCTCGGACATGGGGATACAGACAACCTCTTCATACAGGTTCGGATTGCATGGCGAATTCAGGTGGGTTCTGCCGGAAATATCAAAGGAATGTCGATGGCTAAGGTCCTTGTTCTTTACTATTCCAGCTACGGCCATATCGAAGCGATGGCAGAAGCGGTCGCAGAAGGTGCGCGCAGTGCTGGCGCAACGGTCGATATCAAGCGCGTCCCAGAAACGGTGCCTACCGAGGTTGCTCAGAGCGCCTATTTCAAGCTCGATCAGGCGTCTCCGTTCGCCGTCATCGAAGACCTCGAAGCCTATGATGCCATCATCGTGGGAACGGGCACACGCTTTGGCCGCATATCCTCGCAAATGGCGGCATTCCTGGATCAAGCTGGTGGGCTCTGGATGCGCGGCGCGCTTAATGGAAAGGTCGGGGCCGCGTTTACATCATCCGCCACCCAACATGGCGGACAAGAGACTACGCTGTTTTCCATCATTACCAACCTTCTGCATTTTGGGATGACCATCGTGGGCCTGGACTATGGCTTTGCGGGCCAGATGGACAATAGCGAGGTCGCGGGCGGCGCTCCGTATGGCGCTACGACGGTCGCGAACGGCGACGGCAGCCGCCAACCAAGCGCAACGGATTTGGATGGCGCGCGCTATCAGGGCCGTCGCGTTGCGGAGGTGGCCGCCCGCCTGTTCGATTAACCTCTAGAGGCGGCCGAAGCGCATGTCAGACAGGCACAGCCTTCTGGCATGAAACTCGGTCACGGTGGTTGCGGCCTGCCGTTGAGGCATCGGCGATTCGCAAACCACTGGTCTTGCCGGCGGGGCGAAGACGCCTGATGCGCCCTCGCCATCCTGCACGGTTGTCCAACAGGCTTTGGAAAGGTCAATCGAATGACTGTCGCTGCTACTATTACGACCCGAATTGTCGTTCTTTTTCTCATCGGCGCCGCCGGTCAAGTCGGCGGCAGCTTGTTACTCGGCCGCACAGATGCGTTCCGCAACATCGGCTGGAGCATCATTTGCCTCAGCGTGTACATGGTCTCCTTCTGGGCCCTGGCAACGGTGATACGTGAAGGAGGGCCACTCAGCCTCATCATGCCTGCGCTGGCCACCATCGTACCAATCGTGACGATACTCGTGGCCGTGTTCGTCATGGGCGAGGCAGCGTCATGGCAGCGACTGGGGCTCTTGCTTTTTGCCTGCCTGGTCATCGGGTACGCGGGAACCGTCTAGCTGTGTCGCGGTGAACCCGTGAGCTTCATGGTACCGCAAATCGCTTGCGACGCCTAGTCGCGCTTTGGCAGCGACGATGCGATAGCTGTCTTTTAGATCAGCAAGTTTGCCACCCGATTCAGCATCACCGCTTCCCGTAAAACGGCATTGGACGGCTATCCATGCTCCATACAGGCATTTGACGCACGAAGCCGCTTATTGATCATCTGAACAGTATTATCTATGCACGGCGCAATTGATTCTCCCCGAGTACGGGGCTGCTTCCAGGCAGACACAGGAGAAGAAATATGAAGGTACGGACGGGTAGCGAGACCCTTAAACCATCTTATATCGCTCATTTCGTTATCAGAACGAGCCGTTTTGCGCAGACCTTGCAATGGTATAAGGATGTGCTGGACGCCCGCGAGGTCTATCACCAGCCTGGTCTCTGCTTCCTTACGTTCGACGAAGAACATCACCGCGTTGCCATCGCCGAAGAGGCGGGCCTCAGGGATTTCGACGAGACCGTCGCGGGGATCGATCATATTGCGCTCACGATGAAGTCGATCGTTGAACTTGCTGATTTTTACGAGCGTGCGAAATCTAAGGATATCCTTCCCTTCTGGTGCATCAATCACGGCCCTACGACATCGCTATATTACAAGGACCCTAACGGGAGCCGCATCGAGTTTCAGTGCGACCAGGTGAGTTATCCGGGAGGCGCAGCCGCCTTTTTCGAGAGCGACGAGTTCGCCAGGAACCCACTGGGGATTGAGTTCGATCCTGAAGCGCTCTTCTCGCGCGTGCGCAACGGGGAGGCGCCCGAACTCATTATGGCCCGCGCGGACTCCTTGCCCCGGTAGGAACTCACTGCAATTCGTCCTCAGCCCCGATTACACCTTGTAGATCAAGATGGCGCTCCAAGTTCGATCGAAGGTATCTGCGAAAGCTTGCGGCCAGCGAACGTCGAAACGCTCGCATGGCCGGTGCTGCTGGCGATTTTGTCTCGTCACGATCGCCGCCTTCGACGAGAGCATGTCGGTGAGCGCGCAAGATCTGCCGCGTTTCTTCGTATCGCGGGCGGGGATCGCGTTCGCCGGCACCTTCTTCCTTGGGCCGGGGCTGCTGCTCGGCGTCACGAGCGCCCTGCGGCATGGCGGCGGCGCACTCATCAGCTTCATGGTCCTGTCTGGGGTCGTCAATGCCTTGGGCGCTGTCGCCGGCCCGGCTCTACTTGGCAGTTACATGGACTGGCGGCTCGCGGCGGGCATGGCCCAACAGCCGGCTCGAACCGACACGATGCGGCTTGCGGCGGTGCTTGGCCTTGCCACGACGCTGTATCTGGCGCTGCTCCTGTTGCTGCGCGTAAGGCGGCGGCTTGCCGAGCTACGGTCCGGAGTGGGCGCCGGTGCTGCAAGCAATGAAGAAGCGCCTGCCGCCGGTTCTGGATGGACACAGCCGCGCGTCGTTCCGGCGATCGCAACGATCATGGCGGCGCTGGTGATCGGGGCACCTTGCTGATTTTGGCGGTGCTCGGACGCTCGGACCGGTCCGACGCGCACCTCAAACTTCGCGGTCGAACTTCTCGTAGAGAAAGTCGACCAGCGCCCGCACCCGCGCGATGCCGGCACGCGCTGGCGGCATGAAGATTTGCAAGTCCCCACCCTCGTGGGGGAAGTCCGGCAGCACAGCCTGAAACTCGCCTCGCGCAAGCGGCTCTTCAACCATGAACATCGGAACGAGCACGATCCCGAGGCTTGCGCGCGCGGCCGCCAAAAGCATCTGCCCGTTGTCGGTGCAGAAGCGCGAGTTTATCCGAACCTGCTCCCAGCCGGTCGGACCCCGGAGCCGCCAGCGGCCGGAATCGAGGGCGTAAAGGATGGTATCGTGGTCGGCGAGGTCCCCCGGCCGGGCGGGGCGCCCCCGCGCATCGAGATAGGCCGGGCTCGCCACCATCGCCCAGCGCACCTTGGCCAGTTTGCGGGTGATGAGGATCGAGTCGGGCACGGCGCCCGGCCAGATCGCCAAATCATAGGCCTCCGCGATCATGTCCACCTGGCGATCGGTGAACCGGACGTCGAACTCGATGCGCGGATAGCGCGCCGCGAACTCGGCAAGGATCGGCGCCAGCAGGAACTCGCCGAAAGCGGTGGGAACTTGGATGCGAAGCTGCCCGAAGACCTCGCTGGTCGACTTAGTGACCACCTCGCGCGCCGATTCCAGCTCGAAAAGGCCAGCGGCGGCCCGCTCGTAATACTCGCGCCCTATGTCGGTCAGCGTGGTGCCGCGCGGGGTGCGCGTCAGCAACTGCGCACCGAGCACCCCCTCCAGACGGCTCACACGGCGGCTGACGATCGATTTGGCGATGCCGAGGCGTGTCGCTGCATTCGCGATGCTTCCCGTCTCCACCACCCGGACGAAAGCGATGACGTCGAGCAAATCAACGGGTGCGGGTTCCGGCATGCGCAACTCCAGGTTCCTGCCTTGGCGGCTTTTGCAACAGGACCTGAGGGGTAAACCAGACGGCGACACAGCGGAAGCCGCTTACGAACCTCATGGAGGCCCCGATGAACCAGCCAGCACTCTTCAGTGCCGCACAGCAACAAGCCACGACCACCCATGCCCGCGCGGCCGTGGTCGAGCAAAAAGATGGACCGTTTATCATGCAGGACATCGCTCTGGAAACGCCTCGAGCCGACGAAGTTCTAATTCGCATGGTCGCGACTGGCATCTGCGCCACCGACTCGCACGTCCGCCAACAACTGATGCCGTCGCCGTTGCCCGCCATTCTCGGTCACGAAGGCGCCGGCGTCGTCATGCGGACCGGCCAGTCGGTCACCCATCTAAAGCCGGGCGACCATGTCGTGCTGTCCTATCATTCCTGCGGACAGTGCAAGCCATGCCTGTCCTCTCATGCCGCCTATTGCGAGAAGGTCTGGGAGGCGAATTTCGCGGGGGCACGGCTGGACGGCACCATCGGCGTCAAGCGACACGGCGCCAACGACCTCCACGCGCATTTCTTCGGCCAATCGTCCTTCGCGACCTATGCGCTGGCTCATCAGCGCAACACCGTCAAAGTGCCGGATGATCTCCCGCTTGAGATTATGGGACCGCTAGGCTGCGGCTTCCAAACCGGCGCGGGCGCGATCCTCAAGGCGATGAAGGTGCCGGTGGGCGCGAGCGTCGCGGTCTTCGGCGTCGGCGCGGTCGGCCTTGCCGCCATCATGGCGGCAAAGGTCGCGGATGCCGCAACCGTCATCGCGATCGACGTGAATCCCGAACGGCTTGAGCTCGCGCGCGAACTCGGCGCGACGCACGTCGTGAACGCCGCTGACGAGCCGAACGTAACGGCCGCAATCCGCGCGATCACCCCCCGTGGAGTCGAATTCGTCCTCGATACCAGCGGGCGTGCTGCCAACCTCGATGCGGGGGTCGGCGCGCTGGCGCCGATGGGGCATTTCGGCTTCGTCGCCTTCAACGACCATTCGGGCGCCTTGGTCGACGCATCGCGTCTGACCGTTGGGCAGACCCTGCAGGGCATCATTCAGGGCGACGCAATTTCCGCGCTGATGATCCCCGAGCTGATCGGCCTGTACCGCACCGGCCGCTTCCCGTTCGACCGGCTCATCACCTTCTACGACTTCGCGGACATCAACCGGGCGTTCGACGACGTAGCCACCGGCCGCGTCATCAAGGCGGTGCTGCGGTTCGAAACCGAGAACGCCTGATCACTTCCCCACCAAATGGAGACAAACCCATGTGCAACAATCATCAAAGACACATTACCGCCAGCGATACACCGGCATTCTTCGCGATCGACAATTACGGGTTTCCCGAAGCCGGTGAGCATCCGGCGGACCCGCCCAACTATTATCCGCCCTATTTCTCCAGCGAACGCTTCCAAAGGCTTGGCTATCATGTCGAGGAGCTTCGCGACGGCTTTTACTGGGTCACGAGCGGCGGGTACGACGCGGCCTTCGTCGTGACGAATGACGGCGTAATCGCGATCGACGCACCCCCGACGATCGGCGAGAACATGCTGGCGGCGATCGAGGAGGTCACCGACAAGCCCGTCACGCACGTTATCTACAGCCATTGGCATACCGACCATATCGGCGCCGCATCGGTGTTCGGTTCCGGCGTGGAGATCGTCGCGCACGAGATAACGAAGGAACTGCTCGAACGCTTTCCCGACCCGAACCGCCCGATCCCGAACCTGACGTTCGACAAGGATTACACGCTGAACATCGGCGGCGTGACCCTGGAGTTGTCGTACAAGGGCGAGAACCATTGTCCGGGCAACATCTTCATCTATGCGCCGGCCCATAGAGTGCTGACCGTCATCGACATCATCAGCCCTGGCAGCGCCACCTTCATGCATTGCGATGCGTCGCAGAATATCATGGGCTGGTATCAGGCGCAGCAGCAGTTGACGGAGTACGACTTCGACTTCCTGGTCGCCGGGCACCATATGTCTTACGGCACACCCGACACGGTGAAGGCCTCGATCGAGTACTTCGCCGACGTCCTCGACGGCGCACAGGCCGCAGTCGACCGCTTCTCCCGCTCCGATGCGCTGATCGGCATCCTCGACGGTGCGGGCTGGGACAAAGTGTTCGTCGGAACAGAGAATTGGATCAACTCGATGGCGAACTACGCCACGAAATATGTGCTCGAGAAGCGCAGCAGCAACGGGCAACTGTGGTCGGAACGGCTGGCCGGCGTGACCACCCAGACGAAGTATCACGCCTACACGGTGCTGGAGTCGATCAGGCTTGAGCGCCCGCGGCCGAACTATCGCCAGCGCGGTGAGAACGCGCCGCCTTTCCTGACCTGATCCCCCGCGGCCTCGCGGCAGCCGAACTGCCGCAGACCATCTCCTTCCAGACACGGGCCATGACGCGCGTGCCACGGATCGGCACGCCCGCACCCCTTCGCAAAGGACAACGCGATGACCAACTCTCCGGCCCGAAACTGGATCAACGGCACCTTCGCCGCGCCGATGGCGCTCTCCCCGTCGATCAACCCGGCGACCTACGAGACGATCGGCAGCTATGCCGATGACGGGGCGACCGCCGCGCGCGATGCGGTCAACGCCGCCGCGACGGCGTTCCGCCGGACGCCATGGGCGCATGATGTCGAATTGCGCGCCCGAGTGCTCGATCAGATGGCGGCCGCGATGGAACGCCATCGCGAGCGGCTGATCGCCATCCTGTCGCTCGAGAACGGCAAGATCGGGAGCGAGGCAGCGCTCGAGGCCGACGGTTCGCCAGGCAAGCTGCGCTACTGGGCGGCAATGGCTCGCACCGAGGCCGGGCGCGCCCTGCAGCCACGGCCGGGCAGCATCTCGATCGTGCTTCGCCAGCCGATAGGGGTGGCGGGGGTCATCGTTCCCTGGAATTCCCCAGTCATCCTCGCAGTCCGATCGTTCGCACCGGCGCTAGCCGCCGGTTGCACGGTGGTCGTCAGGATGCCGGGACAGGCTGCGCAGGTCGCCTCAGTGCTGTCCGAAATCCTTGCCGAAGCGCCCGACTTGCCCGCAGGCGTCGTCAACATCTTCGCCGAGAGCGACCGACAGGGCGCAGAGCACCTCGTCGAGAGCGAGACTGTGCCAACGATCAGCTTCACCGGCAGCACGAGGACCGGTGCGGCGATCGGCGCGATCGGAGCGCGGCGAATAAAGCGCTTCGGCCTCGAGCTCGGCGGCAAGGCCCCGATGATCGTGTTCGACGACGCCGATGTCGCATCCATGATCCCGGTCCTCGAAAAGGCGCTGACGGTGTTCGCCGGTCAGTTCTGCATGACCGGATCGCGCCTCCTGGTGCAAGACAATCTCTACGAGGTGGTGCGAGATCGCCTTGCCGAGCGGCTGCGTAACGTCAGGGTCGGCCCGGCAGCCGATCCTGCGAGCGACATGGGACCGCTGATCGACAAGGCCAATGTCGCTCGGGTCGACAAGGTCGTGACGGACGCGATCGCGGCCGGCGCAAGGGCGATCGTGCGCGGCGGCCCCGTAGCCGATGGCCCACTCGCCGCGGGGGCGTTTTTCCGACCCGCGATGCTGGAGGTCGACGACAACCGGCTCGCGATCGTGCAGGAGGAAACGTTCGGACCGGTCATCACCATCCAGCGCTTCAGCGACGAAGCACAGGCGGTCGCACTCGCCAACGACAGCGAATTCGGGTTGTCCGCCAGCGTGTGGACCCGCGACCTCGACCGTTCGCTGCGCGTCGCGCAGGCGCTGGACGTGGGCAGCGTGTTCGTCAACGACTGGGCCAGGGTCTATGACAGCACGGAAGAAGGCGGTTTCAAGCAGTCAGGCCTCGGCAGGCTGAACGGCGTCGCGGCGATCGAGGATTTTGTCGAGTACAAGCATATCGCGCTGAGCCCCGGACAAACAGTCATGACCGGAGCCGACCAATGACATCCCTTGATTGCCGGGCAACGACGCCGGTGCAGGTCCGGGATCATGTCAGAACCTTCCTCCTCGATCTAAGCGATGACCACAGGGGCCCGGCGGCCGCAGAGGATCTTCCCGCTCGGACGCGGCTGGAGGCCCGTTTGCGGGATGTGATGCCCGCGGAAGAATTTCCTGGCCTTGTAGATGCAGCAGGGCTCGCCTTGTGGGCGGACACCCTCAGGCTCGGTCTGTCGTCGCTTGTGATGGACGGAATGACACCGGCGGGTGCGGCGGCCGTAATCGACATTGCGATCCGCTGCCTCGATCAAGACAACGGCTCGCCCACCTATTCGCGCCATCCAGTGCGGCCGACAAGCTGCGGTCGGTCCAGACGCCGGCAGCGTCGTCCATCTGGCACACGCACACTTTCCTCGGTGAGCACGCATGTTGAACGGAGAACCTCCCCTCGCGTGTGATACGGGAGCTCAACAGCAGCCAAACGCGGCCTGGCTGGCGATCTTCTCACTCGCCTTCGGCGTCTCCGGACTAGTGACAGCGGAGCTGCTGCCTGTGAGCATCCTGACGCCCGTGGCGAATGATCTGGGCGCGTCCAAGGGAGCGGCCGGACAGGCGGTGACGACGACGGGGCTCGTCGCGGCCTTCTCGGGCCCGATCGTTGTGGCCGGTACGGGCACGATCGACCGCCGCATCATCATTATCGGACTGATGCTGCTGATGATCGGCTCCTGCATCCTCGCGGCGATCGCGACCAGCATCGCGGTCCGGTTGCTCGCGTGTGCAATCCTCGGCGTCGCCCTGGATGGGTTCTATGGCCTGACGACGGCCGTGGCGCCACGCATCGTGCCCTCGGCCCAGGTTCCGCGAGCGATCTCGGCCCACGAGACATCACCGTAAACGTGGTACAACCGGGACCCATCGAAACCGATATGAACCCCGCGGATGGCCCGCTGACGGATCTTATCCAGAGCTTCACGGCGATTAAACGCTTTGGCCGTCCGGAAGAGGTCGCGGGGATGGTGGCATGGCTTGCCGGACCCGAAGCCAGCTTCGTTTCCGGCGCGACGCACACGATCGACGGTGCGTTCACCGCATGAACGGAACTGCCGAGAAAGCCGGCGCCTCGCGAGGGAGCGCCCTGCCGCATTCGAATCAGTCCGCGAGAACAGCGCGCCATATCGCGCGGTGCGAACGGCCCCTGCAAGTTCCGGCTCGTCCTGGATCAGGACACGTTCCGTAGATCTGGCCGCGCTTTTATGGCGGTTTACTGCATAGGCGCGAAGCCAAACGCCGACGCGATGCTGTTTGCTCCGTTATAGACGCAGTGAAGGACGACGCTCGGCCAGACCGAACCCGTCGTACGGAAAAGGATCGCAGACAGAACACCGACCATGAACGCGACGGGGAGGATCACGCTCACGCCATGCGCAAGGCCGAATACGACTGAGCTCAGAACGATGCCGGCAAACACACCGTAGCGGTTGAGCGCATTCGCAACGACGCCTCTGAACAGGATTTCCTCACCGAAGGGCGTGAAAATGGCGCCGCCCAGGAAGGACAAGACGAACGGAAGCGCACCACCGCGCGCAGCCGCGTGCAGGATGCCTTGGGGATCATTGATCCCGAACACCGTTAGGTATGTAAACTGTATGATCAGGTTCAGGCCATAGCCGACGATTCCGGCTCCTGCCGCGATCAAGAGCCAGCGGGACGAGACTGGTCGGAACCCAAAGGGCTGCAGAGCCCGTATCCGCAGGCTATAGGCTGCTGCGAAAGCGCCGACGCCGACGAAACCTCCCGCCGTCGAGCCGACGATGCCCAGCAGAACAGGGTCGTTCACGGGAAGAAAGCCCATCAGTAGGGCGAACAGAAGAAGGAGCACTCCATAACTCACGAGGCCGATCAGTATTTCCGGCCAGCTGGGTCCTTTACGTCGATCGACCGTGACCATTTCCACCTCATGGACTGCTTAGCAGCGTTGCCGCAGGGCACGGCAGACCCGCAAGCCTGCGAATATCCATGGGGATGACCAGGAAACATTGCGCCAGCATTGTCTCGGCCGCGGTTACGACCCCGCAGGGAAGTCCAATTGTACGCTTGCGCCCCCGCCGGGCGCTGTCGCGATGGTGATGCGGCCGCCATGCCGATCGACGACCTGCTTGACCAGGTTGAGACCGAGGCCCGTACCGGAAGAGCGCGGCCGCAACCGATGGAAGGGTTCAAGCACCCGCTCGTGCTCCTCCCCGGGAATACCGGCGCCGTTATCCTCGACCGTCAGAGAGGCGCCGTTGACCCGCACGATCACCTGGTTTCCGCCATGCTCGGCTGCGTTTTGTACGAGATTTGCGAGCGCGCGTTCGATCGACCCGGCGTTACCCATCATCGAACCGGGCCGCTCGGCGATCACCTCGATCGTCTTGTCCGAGGCGATCAGCAGCGGCGCTAGATCGGCAGCCACGCTACGCGCTAGGGCCACGAGATCGATCCGGTCACTCGGTGCGCTATTGTCCAATCGATGAAGATCGAGCAGCTGCTCGGAGAGAGTCGCAAGCCGTGACACATCCTGCAAAAGCGAACGCATGCCCCTATCGTTCGCGGCGTCGATCTTCATCTTCAGAATAGCGATCGGCGTTCGCAACTCGTGCGCGGCCGATGCGATGAAGCGGTGCTGACGATCATAGCCTTCATCGAGACGACCGAGGGCTTCGTTAAAGGCGCGAACGAGCGGGCCGATCTCGCGCGGAACCTTGTCTTCCGATAGTCGGATGCCGCGACGCTCAACGTCGATCCGCTCTGCTTCCTCCGCCGTCTTTACGACACCGGCCAAGGCGCGTTTGACGATCATTGGCGTCGCGACGACGGAAACCAGAGCCAAGGTCAGGAAAATGGCGATGGCGACGATATTAGAAGCGATCGTGATCAGCGCTGTGAATGGACGGACCCGACCGTGCGCGATGATCTTCATGTCACCGGCGGGGCCCGATGCCTGTCGGACGATGGCGGACAGAGTGAATGGTGCGAACTGCCCGCGCATGTCCGCAGAAGCCAGTTTGTCGAGGTGAGCAATGAGGGGAGCGAACTCCGCCGGCACCTGGCCAAAAGAAACTGTATTGCCGTCCCTAAGCCGAGACGCGAACCAGAGATCCGGCGATTCCTCTCGAAGCTTCGCCAATTCGGGCGTCATCTCCACGAGTGGAGCGCCGGTCGCATCGCGAACGATCGATTCTGCGGCGACTCTTACGACTGCTTCCTCGACATACATCCCGTCGAGCGTCGAATGGACGAAGAATATGATGAAGCCGATAGCAGCAACCGCAACCGCCAGGAATTGAAGGATGAGTTGCCTGGTGATGAGGCGCGCCTTCAACGATGGCTGGCGGCGCGTCAATCCTTTGCCCTGAGCAAATAGCCCACTCCTCTGACCGTATGGATTTGGACGCCGGCGCCCGAATCGCCGAGTTTTCGACGTAAGCGCGAGATATGGGAATCGAGTGTATTCGACTGGATCAGGTCGTCGAAGCCGTAGACTGCCTCCTCGAGCGACTCGCGCAGCACAGTGCGCCCGCGCCGCCGCACCAATGTGGTAAGCACCCTCATTTCACGCCTTTGCAATTCCAACCGCCTGCCGCGCACCGTTGCTTCGCCAAAGGCCATGTCGAACACAAGGTCACCGACGGCGATCTCGTCCGGTGCAAGTTCGTTCGGGCGGCGCTGCACCGCCCGGATGCGGGCGAGCATTTCCTCCAGTTCGAAAGGCTTGACGAGGTAGTCGTCAGCGCCTTCGTCGAGCCCAGTGATCCGATCGTTCAGCTCGCCGCGCGCGCTCAGCACGATGATTGGCACGCCCGGGTTGTCGATCCGAAGCTGCGCTATGAGATCGACGCCGTCGCCATCGGGCAATGTGCGATCCAGCAGGATCAGCTCATGCACACCTTGTCTCGAAGCTTCGGCGGCAAGCGCCAGGCTGTCCATCCAGTCGACGACAAACCCCTCGCGTTCGAGCGCGCCGCGCATTGCCTTCGCGAACTCTGCCTCGTCCTCGACCAGAAGAACCCTCATATTGCTTGGTCCCAGCTCATAGGGCGGAGCAGCGTCCGAAGCGCTGAAGCGTAGTCGAGGCCGGTCCAATGCGCGGCGAACGCCCAGAGGTCGGCCAATTCATCGATCGCTTTGCCGGTGGGCTTCCCGGCGCCGTGGCCGGCCCGTTTGTCGACCCGCAGGATCCGCGGCCGGTCGCCGAGGCCGGCGGCCTGGAGCGCCGCGACATATTTGAAGCTGTGGGCGGGCACGACCCGGTCGTCGGTATCGGCTGTCGTGACCAGGATCGCCGGATAGGGCGTGCCCGGGCGGATCGTGTGATAGGGCGAATAGAACAGGAGGTTGCGGAAATCGGCCTCCTTTGCCGGATCGCCGTAATCCCCGATCCAGAACTGTCCGCCCGTGAAGCGGGCGAAGCGCAGCATGTCCATGACGCCGACGCCGGGAAGGGCCGCAGCGAACAGGTCCGGCCGCTGGTTAGTGACTGCCGCAACCAGCAGCCCGCCATTGGATTCGCCTTGGATCGCGAGGCCGTCCGCCGAGGCGATGCCTTCGCTTTTCAGATATTCGGCGGCGGCGATGAAATCGTCGAAGACGTTCTGCTTGTTCGCGAGCCGCCCGGCATCGTGCCACGCTCTGCCGTATTCCCCGCCGCCACGCAAATTGGCGACGGCGTAGGCGCCGCCCGCCTCGACCCAGGCGAGGACGGCAGGCGAATAACCCGGCAGCATGCTGATGCCGTAGCCGCCATAGCCGTAGAGCACGGTCGGCGCCGGCGCCCGGGCATCCGCGCGGCACACGACGAAGATCGGAATGCGCGTGCCGTCCTTCGACTGGTAGAAGCGTTGCTCGACGGCGATGCGGCTGAGATTGATCGCGACTTCCGGTCTGGCCCAGACTTCGAGGTGCCGGCTAGCGATGTCGTAGTGATAGATCGTAGTCGGCGCGTCGTAGCCGGTGAAGATGAAGAAGGCTTCGTCGTCATCCGGGTGCCCGCAGAAGCCGCCGGCCGTGCCAATACCCGGAAGCGCGACCGCCCCGTCGGGCGTGCCGTTGGGCAGGTATCGGCGGATCTCCGTCTTGGCATCGACGAGCCAAGTGACGAGAAGCCGCCCACCGAGAAGGGAGGCGTCGTTCAGCGTGGCGTCGTCCCGCTCATCGATGAGATCGGTGAAGCGCGGCTCAGCCGCGGCGAGGTCGACTGTGACGATCTTGCCGCGCTCTGCCCCTTGGTCGGTCGAGAGGAAAAACTGGGTTCCCTGATTGCCGGCCACGAACCATTTGTGGCGGTAGGTCTCGATCACGGGTCGTGGGGTCCAGCTCGGGTCCTGCAGGTCGATGATCGACAGCGCGTTGCTGCCCGCGCCGGGTGCCGAGTAGATCGCGGCGTAGCGCCCGTCCGGCATCACGCTGATCACATGGATGAGAAACGGCTCGTCCGGTGTTGCGCGGACGAGCCGGTCGTGCGCCTGCGCTGTGCCAAGCGCATGGAAATACACGGCATGGTGGGCGACCGGGGCTTCGAAAGCGTTCTCGGTCGGCGGCTCCGGAAAACGAGAATAGAAGAAGCCCGATCCTTCATGCGCCCAGGCGATGGCGGTGAAGCGCGCCCAGGCGATCTCGTCGGGAAGCACATGTCCGGTCTCGACATCGAGGATCCGGATGGTGCGCCAGTCGGTGCCGCCCTCCTGGCGGGCGAAGGCGACATACCGTCCGTCCTCGCTGATGGCCCATTCCGCCAAGGCCGCGGCGCGGTCCTCGGACCATAGATTCGGATCGATGAGGACGCGATCCGGACCTTCCGCCCCTTCGCGCATGATGAGCGTCTCCTGGTCATTCAGACCAGCATTGCGGGTGAAGAAATAGCGGTCTCCCCGCTTTATCGGGGCGGTGAGGCGTGGGTGGTCGTGGAGCTCCGTCAGCCGTTGGCGGAAGGTTTCGCGGCCCGGCAGTCCGGCCAGATGCGCGCGCGCGAGCTCGTCCTGAGCGCCGACCCATTCCGCGACCTCGGGGTGATTGCGCGTATCGCCTTCAAGCCACCTGTACGGATCGGCGATCGCGGCGCCGAAATGCTCCTCCACCGTGTCGGTGCGTCGGGTTTGAGGATAGATCAATGCGGCTTCCTCATATGGCTGGCGAGGTGCGGCCGCTCTGGACTTCGACCGGGTCGCAGATTGGAAGCGTGGCCGCCGTGCGGATGGCTTCGGCCAGCCGGCCGCAGACCTCGCGATGCTCGAAATGGCGGCCGTGCGTGAACGTCGCGGTGCAGATGTCCTGGTCGACGATACGCACCGCGGCCATCGCGGCTGCGGCACACAGCCTGACCTCAAAATCGTCGGGCGTCCGACCAGCGCGGTCCGCAACGACTGCGACGAGATCGTCTTCGGCTTGCGCGCTCGCCATCAGATAGGCGGCGCGGATCGCGGGCTCGGTCTTCAGGCGGGAGATCAGGCGGGCCACCGCCACGCCGTCGCGAATCTCCTGTTCGGTCTTGAGCATGGAGCCCAGCGCGTCGCGCAGGTAGGCCTCAATCGAGACGTCACGCGGCCAAGCGCGCAACAGCTCGACGAACCGCAGCCCGGTGACCATGAAGAGCGGCTCGATACAGGCTTCCTTCGACCGGAAGTATCGCCAGACCGTGCGCTTGGAGAGCCGCGAGGCTGCGGCAATCGCATCGCCGCTCGTCTTCTCGACGCCGTGTTTCCAGAACAGCTCGGCCGCGTGACGTGCGACCTCGAGCCGCCCCTTCTCGATTTTCGACAAATTCCTTCAGCCTTTTGTCACTTGGTGACAAATTATCGTTTGGCACTAAGTGACACGAAGATCAAGGGGTGGATGTGATCCGGCGTGAAAGTTCAGCGCCGATTGACAATCCAAGCGAGCGACCACCGCGGGACGACTGCCGCCATCTCGGTCACCTTCCTATTTGGGGGCGCAGGCCTGTCCAGTGTGCCGCGAAGGCCCACATGTCCGCCGTCTGCTCGATAATTTTGTCCGTCGGCTTGCCCGTTCCATGTCCCGCTCTCGTTTCGACGCGTAGGAGCCGAGGCCGAGATCCGAGGGCCGCTGCCTGGAGCGCGGCCACGTACTTAAACGAGTGCGCCGGCACCACTCGATCGTCCGTGTCGCCAGTCGTGGTGAGGATGGCGGGATAGTCCATGCCCTCTCGGATGTTGTGGAGCGGTGAATAGGACAGAAGGTTCATGAAGTCGGCTTGCACCGCCGGATCACCATATTCCTGAGTCCAGAACGTTCCGCCCGTGAACAAGGAGAAGCGCAGCATGTCCAGCACTGCGACATCGGGCAAGGCCGCGGCAAAGAGATCCGGACGCTGGTTCACCACGGCTCCAACCAGAAGGCCACCGTTCGAACCGCCGTGGATCGCCAGCCCATCGGGCGGAGTCATGCCCTCGCGCTTCAGAAATTCCGCAGCGGCGATGAAGTCGTCAAAGCTGTTCTGCTTGTTCGTTAGTCGCCCGGCTTCGTGCCACGCCCGGCCATATTCGCCGCCGCCGCGGAGGTTGGGCATGGCGTAGACGCCGCCTTGCTCCACCCAAGCTATCGCTTCCGGAGAGAAATATGGGATGAGCGGAATCCCGAAGCCGCCGTAGCCGTACAGCATGGTGGGGGCCGGGCCTGTCACGTCCTTGCGCCGCATGACAAACATCGGAATGCGCGTACCATCCTTCGAGGCAAAGAAGTGCTGCTCCACGACGAGTTGATCGAGATCGCTCGCAATCCGGGGCTTCGCCCAGACAGTGCTCGTGTTGGTCGCCACGTCGTAGCGATAGATGGTAGTGGGCGTATCCTGACTGCTGAAGACGTAGAATGACTCATTGTCGCCAGGCCGCCCCCTGAAGGCGCCAGCCGTGCCGACACTGGGAAGGTCAACAACGCCATCGCGCGTCCCGTCCAGCTTGAAGCGCTCGACCTGCGTGTTTGCATCCACCATGTAGGAAATCACGAGCCGATCGCCGACGATGCTGCCTCCGAGAATTACGGCATCCTCCCGCTGCGGGACGACGTCTTGGAAAGCCGGCTTTTCCGCATCGAAGTCGATGGCGACGACCTTGCCGCGTTCGGCGCCTTCCTGCGTAGTGAAGAACAACCGCGCGCCGACGTTTCCGATCAAGGTCCACGCATGATCGAGCGAGGAGACAAGTGTTTCGGGCGTCCATTCATCCTCCGCCAGATCAATGGCGGTAATGCCGTTGCCGCCTCCAAGCCGCGATGAATAGATAACGACATAGCGGCCGTCCGCCGTCGTCAACGCCATGTGTATGAGCGGCTGATCAGTGTCGGAAGCGTGGATAAGGCGGTCCTGCGACTGCGGCGTCTCAAGTCGGTGGAAGTTGACGGTATGCTCGAGCACCTGCGCTTCGAAGGCGGCACCTTCTTCTGGCTCGGCATTGCGGGAGTAAAAGAAGCCGGAATCATCCCGCGCCCACCCGATCTTCGTGAAGCGCGCCCAGCGGATCTCGTCATCGAGGATCCTGCCGGTGGCGATATCCATCACGCGTATGGTCCGCCAATCGGCGCCGCCTTCCTGGATGGCGTAGGCGAGATAGCGACCGTTATGCGAGACCGCCCATTCGGCAAGTGCGGTTGCTCCGTCCTCAGACCAGCTGTTGGGGTCGACTACAACGCGATCCGTTCCGTTCTCGCGGACATACAGGACGGGTTGCGCCTCCAAACCGGCACTTCGGACGAAGAAATAACGGTTCCCACGCTTTTCAGGTGGGATTGGAAGGCGTTCGTGGTCGAAGAGTGCCTGGAGGCGCTGCTTAAACAGGTCGCGACCGGGAAGCGTAGCGAGGTAGTCTTCGGTCAAATTCTTCTGCTTGGTAATCCAGGCCTCAACCTTCCCGTCGCGGCGGATGTCGCCTTCCAGCCAGCGATAAGGGTCGGCAACCGTTGTGCCGAAATGCGTGTCGACGGTGTCGGTGCGCTCGGTGGGCGGATAGGTCATTGTATTTCCCTTATTGTCGGATGCCGTGCTAATTTCCGGCAAAAGCGCTATGGCCAATGCCGTCGCCGACAGGACGGCCAGCCCCGTTCGCAACGAACGCCGCGCCTCGCGCTTGGATGAAGGTCCGCGCCAAGAAAGGCGCGGTATAAGCAATCTCATGAGAAACTCCTTGTTGTCGGGCGCGCAGCGTCTGCCGCGGGCGAAGCCGAGCCGGCGTACAGAAGTATCAGCGGCCGACTGTTCCTATCGCCTGCACTCGCGCCGATCAGGATCCCGCCTACAGCGGTCCCGGCGCGCGCGATTGGCCATGACCTGAGCGTCTCTTGCAATCTCTTGCGTCAATCGGGTCCGCTCAAGCGACTCCCGTTGCGCGTCGTCGCGCCGCGCCTGTTGTTCCAGCATGCAGTTCGTATAAGCGCGAGACCCGTAGGGTGCCCCAAAGCTCTGGCAGGTATTCGCGTCCCTGTACTGCCGTTCTTCCGTCGACACACACGCTGATAGAGCGATGCCAACGAGGGCGATGGAGAGGATGGTTACCGCGGGCCGACGATCGTTAATGGAAGGGCGTTGCAGCATTCTGTTGATCTCCTTTCGAGAATGAGCGCTGGCGGTTCGTTGACGACGCGAGCGAGACACAGCGTCGCCCCGCGGCCGCCATGGCCAGCCGAAACCCCACAGAGCAGGAGAAGATTGCGGCAACATTGTCCGAGTTTGGGAATGCTTAGGGAGAGGACGATCCCCGCTTTGAAGGGCCTCGCCGGCGCTAAGTCCCAGGCATGGCTTCACACTCTGGAGAAGACCACGGGCGGACGTTTGGGAGCGTTCGTCTTTGATGCCGGCACGAGACAAAGCTTCGGCTGGCGCACCTACGAAGGCTTCTGCCACTGTTCCACGTTCAAGCTGTCGCCGGCGGCGATGATCTTGCGCGAGATCGACGCCGGTCGTCTCGATCCAGCCGAGGCGATCAGCTTCAACGGGACCGATCCCATCGGTCACTCCCCAGTTGGAAAGCAGCACCTCGTCACCGGACGCCTGTCGATCATCGCTCTGGCCGAGGCCGTGCATGGAGCGTGCACGGATCGCTCTGAGTGGCGGAGAAAAATCCGCCTGACGGCAATGCCGTGGCAGCGGTCGCTTGCCGGCGTTGCTTCTGCGACGATAAAGTCGCGTGATGGACTTACATGGCATCGACCTAAACTTGCTGGTGGCATTCGACGCGTTGATTGCCGAACGAAACGTTACCCGCGCCGGCCTGCGGATCGGCCGCACCCAGCCGGCGATGAGCGCGGCGTTGGGCCGCCTGCGCGATCTGCTCCAGGACGAACTATTCGTCCGGGGCCCCAAAGGCCTGCAGCCCACGCCGCGTGCACTCGAGTTGGCGGAACCGATCTCCCGTGCGTTACGCGATATCCAGCACACGCTGGTCTTCACGCAGGCGTTCGAGCCGAGCGCTGCGTCGATGACTTTCTCGCTCGCCCTGTCGGGCCACGCCGAGAGCGTGGTGTTGCCGCCGCTGTTGCAGATCCTCGCGGCCCGCGCGCCGCTTATCGACCTGCGCGTCCGCGACTACGCTACGCGAGACGAGGCAACGCAGATGCTCGATGCCGGCGAAGTCGACGTGGCGATCGGCCTGCCGCCCGACGATGGCGGGCGCATTCTATCCGTCCCCCTGTTTCAGGAACGGTTCGTCTGCATCTTACGAAGGGACCATCCCGCCGCGAACCGGGCACCCGGCCTCGAACGTTTCCTGTCGCTCCCGCACATTCTCGTCTCCCCCGAGAACGAGGGGCTGGATGTGGCCGACGCGGCGCTCGCCAGCAAGGGTTTGAAGCGTCGGGTAGCGCTGACCATACAGCATATGGCGAGCGCACCCGCACTGGTTGCCGCCTCCGACTTGATGGCGACGGTTCTTGAAAGTGTCGTACAACGGTCGGGCTGCGCGGAGCAGCTCAATATCAGCGAATTCCCGCTGCGCCTGAACCCGCTACCCTTCGTCCTCAACTGGCACCGCCGGAACGACCAACACCCCGCCCAGCGCTGGTTCCGTTCCTGCCTGTCCGGCGCCTTTCCCCACGTTTGGCAGAGATCGGAGCAGGTCTGCGCAGATCTGCGACAGCAATATTACTGATTGCGCGCAAGCAGCGCCGCCATCCATGCGGTGGATGATGACGCATACTGGATATCGATTTAGAGTGATCATCCCCGTCACCTAAATGTCCAGCAACGGCGCGACTTCGTGCGCCAATGGCTGGAGCATCATCATGACGGACAAGTTTCGGGTCGGCATTATCGGCGCGGATACACAGGCAAGCTGGGCGGGCGCATCCCACATCCCCGCCCTGGCAGCGCAACCCTCGCTGGTCCTCGCCGGCGTTGCCACACGTCGCGAGGAAAGCGCCAAAGCGGCCGCCGAAGCGTTCGGCGCCGAACGCTGGTATGCCGACCCTTTCAAGCTCATTGAGGACGAGGGGATCGACGTCGTCACCGTCGCTGTGAAGGTGCCAGCGCACCATGATCTGGTGATGGCCGCGCTGGCTGCGGGTAAGGCGGTCTACGCAGAGTCCCCCCTGGGAGCGACGCTCGCCGAAACCGAGGCAATGGCGGCGGCGGGCAAATCCCTTCACACCGCGATCGGGTTGCAAGGCCGGCACAATCCCGCCGTCCGCCGCGCGGCCGAACTGGTCGCTTCGGGCAAGCTCGGCCGCCTGTTGTCGGCGCGCGTCGATGCGACAACGTTCGGCTATGGGCCGCAAGTGACGAGCAACTACGACTATTTCAACAAGGCCGCGTCCGGCGCCAGCTTCATGACGATCACCGTCGGCCATGTCCTCGACGTGATCGAAACAGTGCTCGGCGCCATCACGCAGGTGGATGCGCGCACCGCGTTGCACTGGCCGCAGATCGAGGTGGTCGATACCGGCGAAATTTCCGCTCGGGAGATCCCGGACCATCTGGACCTGATCGCCGCGACGGCGACCGGCACCCCAGTATCGGTCCAGGTGCTGGCCGGCGTGCCAGCCGACGAAGCGCGGTTCCGCTTCGACATCCGCGGCACGGAAGGACGCCTGACGCTGACCGGCGACCACCTCGCCGGCGTGCAGGTCGGCGATCTCCGCCTGACGGCCTCCGTCGATTTTGCCGCCCCCGACGCGCCCACCGCGACCGGCGTCGGGCCGACAGCAGCCGACTTCTGGGCCGGCGCGGCGATCAATGTCGGCGAGGTCTATGCCTCGCTCGCGCGCGATCTGGTGACAGGCACCTATCACACGCCCGGCTTCGACCACGCGCTCCATAACAGCCGCCTCGTCGCTGCCGTCGAGCGTGCGGCGCAATCGGGCGAGCGGCAGTCGATCTGATCCAGGGAGATATATCATGCGCTTGCGCAAACTTGGCAGCAGTGGATTGTTCGTGTCCGAACTCTGCTTTGGTGCGATGACCTTCGGCGGCACCGACGGCCTGTGGGGGCAGGTCGGCAAACTGGGACAGGAGGACGCCGATGCGCTAGTCGGCGCTGCGCTCGACGCGGGCGTGAACCTGTTCGACACGGCGAATGTCTACGCCCACGGCCGGAGCGAAGAGATTCTCGGCCGCTCGCTGAGAAACATCGGCGTCGCCCGGGATCACGTGATCGTGGCGACGAAGGTGGGCTCGTCGATGGGCGAAGGACCGAACCAGGGCGGCGCATCGCGCCGTCATATCCTGAGCGAATGCCATGCCAGCCTGCGCCGGTTAGGGCTTGAGCATATCGACCTCTACCAGATTCACGCCTTCGATCCCGCGACCCCGATCGAGGAGACGCTGGAGGCGCTCGACACGCTCGTGCGTGCCGGTGACGTTCGATACATCGGGCTTTCGAACTGGGCTGCTTGGCAGATCATGAAGGCGATCGGCATCGCGCGGGGGCGTAACCTGGCGCCAATCACCTCGCTCCAGGCCTATTACACGCTCGTGGGCCGGGACGTGGAGCGCGAGATCGTGCCGCTGCTGACGGCCGAACAGGTCGGCCTGATGGTCTGGAGCCCGCTTGCCGGTGGCTATCTCAGCGGCAAATATGCCGATGGCGGAGATCTTGACGCGGCGCGGCAGACCACGCTCGACTTTCCACCGATCGATCGCGTCCGTGGCGAACCGCTGATCGGCGTGCTGAAGGGAGTTGCGAGCAAGCATGCACGCCGGCCCGCGCAGATCACTCTCGCTTGGCTGCTGAAACAGCCGGTGGTTTCCACAGTCATCATAGGCGCAAAGCACGTCGAGCAGTTGCGCGAGAATCTACAGGCGGCGGAGGTCGAACTCGATGCGGACGACATGCGCCGCCTGGGCGCAGCCAGTCGTCTTCCAATAGAGTATCCCGGCTGGCTGCTGAACCGGGAGGCGGAGCAAGATATGTGATCTATGTTGCCAGCGTTCACACGGAGCGCACGACGGCGAGGGTTCCGCTAATAGCAACCCCGGGTTTCTCCAACGCCGGCTTCCGCAACGCCCTCACCTCCCTATTCTCCTGACAACAATCATCAGGAGATCTCGACATGCCTGCAGTCCTCGTTCACGGCGTACCCGACACCCACCGGATTTGGGACACCGTCCGCCCTTATCTTGAGCGGAAAGACATCATTACGATCGATCTCCCCGGTTTCGGCAATCCGTTGCCGTCGGACTTCAGGTCAACAAAGGAAGAGTATCTCGACTGGCTGATCAATCGGATCGCCGAAATCGGCGAACCCGTGGATCTGGTCGGCCATGACTGGGGCAGCCTGCTGACAGGCCGTCTCGCGTCGATCCGACCGGAGTTGGTGCGGACCTGGACCGGCATCAGCGGGCCGATCGATCCGGAATATCCGTGGCACTATCTCGCCAAGATCTGGCAGACGCCAGGCGAGGGCGAGCAATGGATGCAGGACCTCGACCTCGAGGAATTTGCGGCGAACCTCGTCGAGGCGCAGATGCCGAGAGATGCGGCGGATGAAGCGGTCCGGCATATGGACGCCACCATGCGGGCAAGCATTCTCGCTCTGTACCGTTCCGCAATCGAGGTCGGCGCGGAGTGGAAGCCTGGCTTGAGCGACATGACCGCCTCAGCGCTGGTGATCTGGGGCCTGGACGATCCATTTCTGCCGCACCGTTTCGCCGACGAGCTTGGCAATGCCTCAAAAGCACGCGCCGTCGTGAAGCTGCGCGCCTCGCACTGGCCGATGAACGAGCGTCCGGCCGACGTCGCGCGCGAACTCGAGGCCCACTGGGCTCACGTTTAACGTCCTGCGCTTGCGTCACGCGGGCTCAACCCGGCCCAGACACAGCGCGAGCGGCAATGGCTGGTCACCTGCTATTCGGCCAGCCATTCGCCCGTAACGGAACCATGGTGAAGCAGCACGGCGAGCATTGCGCGGTCTGCACCAGACAGGAGCATGCCAACATGACCAATTCAGCAAATACCCGGATCGGCGTCGGCATTGTCGGCGCCAGTGCCGATCGAGGCTGGGGCGGAATTGCTCACGTCCCGGCGCTGCAGGCGCTCGATGCGTTTCAGATCCGCGCCGTCAGCACGACCCGTATGGAGAGCGCGAAAGCGACCGCTAGCCGACTGCGCGCCGATCTCGCCTTCGACACACATCAGGCGCTCGTCCTGCGGCCGGAGGTCGACCTGGTGGTGGTTGCGGTCAAGGTGCCGGATCACAAGCAGATCGTTTCCGACGCCCTCGCTGCGGGCAAGATGGTCTATTGCGAATGGCCGCTCGCGCGAAACCTGTCGGAAGCAGAAGCGCTGGAGGGGCTTGCTCGCGAACGGCAGGTGCGCACGGTCATCGGCTTGCAAGGCGGCCTGC
>MDSZ01015927.1_pt1 | contig 26832 bp, 33 predicted proteins | sample 811201 | NCBI WGS metagenome assembly MDSZ01 (sample SAMN05326647, study PRJNA326480) | marine metagenome | isolation source: seawater | place: Indian Ocean: North | collected 2010 | reverse complement strand
TTCTTCAGCTGGTGCTTCAGGTGCAGCAGCTTCTTCAGCTGGTGCTTCAGGTGCAGCAGCTTCTTCAGCTGGTGCTTCAGGTGCAGCAGCTTCTTCTTTTTTCTTGAGGCGTTTTTGTTTTGATTTTTCTAGCTGAGCGGCTTTGATTGTTTTTCTTTTTGATAAATTGTCGGCATCAATGGAGTATTTCTTTAGAAGTGAAACTCGATTACTCAATTGCGCACCCTTGGAGACCCAATATTCAAGTCTCTCTAAGTTAAGTGAAATTCTATTTGAGCTTTCTATATTTGGGTCATAACTCCCTATTTTTTCAAGACATCTCCCGTCACGTCTTTGTCTCTGATCCATAACGACAATATGGTAGTAGGGCTTCTTTCTTGCACCACCTCTAGATAATCTGATTTTTACCATACTTTGTCCTCATAAAAACAGCGTAATTATAGCATTACTTCTCTTTTAGAGTTAGTGATTTAGAGAAAAAATTACGAATATTTGTATAACATAGTACTTTTATGGCGAAATTTTGATATGATTTGATATGTTAGTAGTAAAACCTGTGTCGGATAAGTAAAACACCATCATCTGAAATGACAGCTATAGCAACCTTGAGTATCGTTGGATTTTTCGTATCATCATTATGCATGAAGAAGGTGCTTAGTGAAAATTCGTCCAAACAATTTTTCTATCCTATTTTCATTTTCACTGTATTTATCATGAGTACTTATACTTATTATCTTATGTTGGACTACTCAATTAAATCTAATTTTATTATTGCATTACTTTTAACTTTCCTAATCCTAAATTTTTTACTGCTCTTTCTCATGTTTGTTAAACCTGTTCATCACTTAGCACTTGTGCTTTTGCCGTTATCGGCAATTGTAGTGTTTCTCACGCTCATATTTAATTTTAAAGATTCTACAGATGCTTTAAATTATGATTTATTCTTACATATACTTGTTTCCCTTGTCTCTTATGGCCTTCTCGGTTTAGCTGCTATACAAGCACTTTTGCTAAAGTTTCAAGAACAAAAACTTAAAGATCTTGATAATTCATCTCTTAGTAATTTATTGCCATCAATGGATGTTATGGAAAAAATAATGTTCGATTTGATTGTGATAGGTTTTGTCCTACTCACAGTATCTCTACTGACTGGCGCGCCATTTGTTTCCTCTGAAGCTGATAAGATGCTGCTTCAAAAAATTACTTTCTCTGTAGTGGCATGGTTGACATACTTTTATCTTATCTATCAGCGCTTTTCTTCAAATGTCATCGGAAAAAAAGCTAACAATCTCGCAATAAGTGGCATAATATTTCTTTTTTTTGCTTACCTAGGCACAAAGGTGTTATTTGAATTTTTCTAAAAATAATTTATGACTGAGCTAAGTACAGAAAATCTGTTTGTCATTCTTTTCATATTGCTTGTTATGTCTGCTTTTTTCTCAGGTGCGGAAACCTCTTTGATGAGCGTCAACCGCTATAAACTTAAACATAAACACAAACAAGGTGATAAGTTGGCTAGTAAGGTAACATATCTTATAAAAAATCCAGATAAAACACTCAGTCTAATTTTACTTATGAACAACTTTGTGAATATACTTGCGTCAGCTATAAGCACTATTATAGCAATTAAACTATATGGTGAAGCTGGAATAGCAATATCTGTAATTGTTTTGACGGTTGTTATTTTGATATTTGCCGAAGTAACACCAAAGACTTTAGCTGCTTTGCATGCGGACAAAATTGCATATCCTGTATCCTGGTTGTTGTATCCATTAATGAAAATACTGCGTCCTATCATAATGATAATAAATGTGATCACCAAAGGTATTCTCAGAATATTGGGCATCAAAGATAACAAAATTAACCAAGAGCTTCTCACAAAAGATGAGATAAAGCTTATAGTTAAAGAGTCGAGCCAGCGGATACCAAAAAGTCATGAAGATATGATTGTGAATATGTTAGATTTGGAGAAAGTGAAAGTCGAAGATGCAATGATCCCAAGATCTGAGGTATATGCTGTTGATATTGATGATGATCTGGCCGTTATAACTAAAAAGCTGACTACATCTAAACATACTCGAATACCGATATACCACCAAGATATAAATAAGCTATTAGGTTTCCTTCATAAGAGAAAAGTAATGGAAATGATTGTAACTAACAATTTTTCAAAGGATTTTATTAAAGAAGCTGTAAGCCAACCCTATTATATACCAGAAGATACATCATTGACTTCTCAGCTGATTTCATTCAAGAAAGAGAGGAAAAGAATAGGTTGTGTAGTCGATGAATATGGTGATGTAAAAGGTCTTGTAACGCTTAATGATATCCTAGAGGAAATCGTTGGAGAATTTAGCGATGATAATAAAGATTTGGGTATTATAAAAATCTCTAATAATTCTTATGTGATTGATGGTTCGATTCAGATTCGAGAAATAAATAAATTGCTAGATTGGAAAATATCAGAAAATGTAGCTAAAACTATCAATGGCTATATATTAGAGTGCCTAGAGAACATTCCAAAAAAAGGTGAGACATTTACAAATGAAGGGTATGTGTTTGAAATAATTGAAATAAGCAATAATTTTGTTAACAATGTAAAGGTTACGAAAAAGTAGTATTATAGATTATGGATAAAAAAAATAAGGGTAAATTCTCCTCATTTGAGGAAGACTTGTTGAATATGCAGAAAATATTAGATGATTTAGAATCATCAGAATTAACACTAGAGGAAATGATAGAGAAGTACCGTGTTGGTGTAGAGCTTGCGAAAAAGTGCAAAAAAAAACTTGATGAAGCCGAGACGGAAATAAAAAAAATATCTAGTTAGTCTAATGGAATATGAAATTTTAGATAGGGTCAATGATCCAGCAGCTTTAAAAGAACTTAAGAAAAAAGAGCTCGTCAAGTTGTCAAAAGAATTGAGACACTTTCTAATTGACTCTGTTTCGAAAACAGGTGGGCATTTAGCAGCTGGGCTTGGTGCTATAGAGATAACGATTGCACTACATAAAGTATTTAATACTCCACATGACAAACTTGTATGGGATATTGGACATCAATGTTACCCACACAAGATTCTAACAGGTAGGAGGCAGTTAATGCCCACATTGAGAAAAAAAGACGGTATCTCTGGCTTTCTAAAAAGAGAAGAGAGCGAATATGACGTATTTGGTGCCGGTCACTCTAGCACATCAATCAGTGCTGCTGTAGGTATTGATGCTGCAAATAAACTCACTGATGATTCATCTAATACCATAGCTATCATAGGAGATGGGGGGCTAACTGCTGGAATGGCATATGAGGCATTAAGTCACGCAGGAGATATGAAATCAAATATTTTAGTTATTTTAAATGATAATGAAATGTCAATATCTCCAAACGTTGGAGCAGTTCACAAATATCTTACAAGAATAATGACAAGCAAGACAATCTCAACGCTTAGAAAAGGTGGTAAGAAAGTACTCGAAAAAATTAAACCGATAGAGGATCTTGCGAAGAGAGTGGAGGGAAGTGCGAAGAATCTCATAGCGCCAGGTCTATTTTTTGAAGAGCTTGGTTTTAAATATTACGGACCGGTTGATGGTCATGATGTATTAGGCCTAATAGAAATACTTGATAACCTTAGAGATAAAAAAGGCCCTAGATTTCTTCATATCATGACAAAAAAAGGTAAAGGATATAAATTGGCGGAACAAAATCCTATTTCATTCCATGGAGTAAAACCATTTGATACAAAAACTGGGAAAGCTAGTGTAGAGAATAAAGTGAAAGAGTTAACTTATACGAACGTCTTTAGTAAATGGATTGAACATCTTGCTCAAAAAGATAATAAAGTTGTGGCAATAACTCCTGCAATGAGGGAAGGTTCAGGTCTTGTTGATTTTCAAGAAAAGTATCCCAATAGATATTTTGATGTCGGTATTGCTGAACAGCATGCAATGACATTTGCTGCTGGTCTAGCTTGCAATAAAGTAAAACCAATTGTAGCTATTTATTCAACATTCTTACAAAGAGCATATGATCAATTAATCCATGACGTTGTGGTTCAAGATCTTGATGTATTACTCGCAATTGACAGAGCCGGGATTGTTGGCGCTGACGGAGAAACTCATCAAGGTATTTATGACATATCTTTTTTAAGAGTTCTCCCGAAAGTAGTGCTCATGACTCCGTCTGATGAATCTGAAATGGTTAAAATGTTGACTACTGGATATAATCATATTGGTCTTGCTGCGGTTAGATACCCTCGAGGAAATATAACAGGGATAGAATTCGAAAATAGATTATCAGAATCCATAACTATTGGAAAAGCAAGAAAAGTAAGAGAAGGAGTTGATATCGCATATCTTGTTTTTGGAACTTTCCTCTCCTCTATCAAAAAGGTTGCAGAATCTAATAATGCCACAATCATTGATATGAGATTTGTCAAACCAATTGACGAAGATATCATAGTAGAAGTTTGTAATACTCATCGATATATATTCACAGTCGAAGATAATACAATCCTGGGTGGAGCGGGTTCAGCAGTTAATGAGGTTTTGGTGAAATATGGAATTAACAAGATTGTCAAAAATTTGGGCATACCTGATGAAACAATCGCTCATGGCAATCAAAACGATATTTTAGCATCTATTGGAATGGACTATAATGGTATATTAGGTACAACAAGCAACCATATAAAATTTATGGAAGAATATGAAAAAAAAGTTCGGTAGGGTTAGAAAATTTATACACTGACAACATTTGTAGAGTTCTCATCAGCACATATACTCAATGGACATAAGGGTCAATGCAAGCAAATGCATGGCCATAACTGGAAAGTTGAAGTTGAAGTTTGCGGGAATAAGCTTGATAATATCGGTATGGTTATCGATTTTAAAGATATAAAGAAATCTACCAATAATATCGTAGATGAGTTAGACCACGAGTTTTTGAATGATCTTGAGCCATTCAAGGATGTAAACCCGACAGCTGAGAATATTGCTAAATATATCTTTGGGCGATTAAACGATGTTTTATCCCCAAAAAATGTACACGTTAAGTCAATAAAGTTATGGGAAACAGATAGATCAGCTGTAAAATATTCAGAGCAGGAGTAATCATGGCAACGAAGAACTTAAAACGGACAGAAGAAAATAATAAGGTATTACCTGATACCCAAGGATTGGCAGATACAAGAAACTTACCTATCAACAAAGTTGGTATAAAAGATATTCTACACCCAATGATAATCAAACAAAGATCTGGAAAAAATCAGACTACAGTAGCGAACTTCAATATGTATGTTAACCTTCCTCATAACCTGAAAGGTACTCATATGTCTCGTTTTGTTCATATTCTTAATAGTCATGAAGATTATATTACGGTCGATATTTTCAAAAATATGATTAGAGAAATGTTAATTCTCCTAGAGGCAGAATCAGGCCATGTGGAAATGTCATTTCCATACTTTATTAAAAAAACTGCACCAGTGTCTAAGGTGCAGAGTTTACTGGACTATAATGTGTCTTTAATCGGTGAAATTAAGGGTGGGAAATCAAATATGAAGGTTAAAGTTACAATACCTGTAACGAGTTTGTGTCCTTGTTCAAAAAAAATATCAGACTATGGCGCTCATAATCAAAGATCTCATGTAACGATTACTGTCACAGTTAAGGAATTTATTTGGATAGAGGAAATAATTGATATTGTTGAAAAAGAAGCATCTTCGGAATTATACGCTTTACTAAAACGTCCCGATGAAAAGTATGTCACTGAGAGAGCTTATGATAATCCAAAGTTTGTTGAAGATATGGTAAGGGATATTGCAGCTCACTTCAAAAATGATGACAGAATATGTGAATATGTAGTAGAGTCCGAGAATTTTGAGTCAATTCATAATCACTCAGCGTATGCACAAATCCATCAAATAAAAGACGAATAATTATCTAAATTCAGCATATAAAGCTCTCATTACTTCTTCAGATGCGACGTTTGTGAAACTGGCAGAATTGATGTCCTGAACTTCGATAGAGACGCCATCCTGGCTCTCACTTATTATCAAATTAAATTGCTCAGTGTCAGTTGAATCCGTCCAAAAAGTCAAAAAACTGAATACGCTATCATCTCCATCAAGATCAACCTCTCGTGCAGATAAGAAAATGACCCCATCAGATTCTTTTGTATTTAATAATTGAACACCAATGGTTTCGAGTGTTCTAATGACTTGCGGCCATACTCTCTCATATATATCAGATATAAATAATGTATGTAGGCCATTTTCATCTATATTGAGAGAAGCTCTGTTTCTAAGTCCTGTTGATTTGACAACACTATATCCTCTCGATTTTGCCTCTTCACCACCCAAATATATATATAATCTAGAGAGCATTTCAGACTCTATCTCAGGATCCCTCGGACGATTTTGCCATCTAAACTCTGTATCTCCGTCTGACATGTATTCTTTTCCATAGTGTGTTACTAAAATGTTAATTCTATTATTCTGTTCTAAGATTCGTGTTTTGAAACTATCCCTTGTTTCCGGAGATACCAGTAGAGGTATGTATCGTCCAACATATTTTTGGATTGTACCTAATTGGGCTTCGCTAAGGTTCTCTAAATATACAGTTTTAATCGTTCCTAGTGTATAGTCTCTTTGACTGAGTCCAAAACCCTCTGCTCTCCAAAAGCTAATGAGTTTATCCCACAAAACTTTTTTTTCTGTGTTTTTTAGTGATAGCATCGAATCTCTGCCATTCCTTATCAGCTGAATATTTTCTAGCTTTGTATCTACAGTAAAAAGCTCAGCTTCATTATTTTTAACAAAGTCAGGAATATCAAGGGTTTTCCTCTCTCTCGGACTTATTAAATCAGGTGGGACTTCGAGGTCGAATTGTGTATCTTGATATTTAGTATCTCTTTTATATACAACTAGCTCTTCTCTATCAGGTGCAGTTAAATCTGAAATGTACTCTGTCACTGACGAACAACCTGATAATGAAAAAAATAATAAAGCTAGTAGAAGTTTATTTAAATTACACACTTTTATTTTCCTCCTGAGCCCTGCTTCTTATGATAGCATCCTCTAGAACTTTATGATATTTCGAGTCCAACCATGTTAAGGGTAACCTTATTCCTTTTTTTATGAGATTCATTTTATTTAATGCCCACTTCGCAGGGATTGGATTAGATTCTAGAAATAGTGAATCGTGAAGGATAACAATCATGTTGTTTATTCTCTCAGCCTCTTTTTTATCACCATTAACTGCAGATTTACACATTCTATGCATCTGATTAGGTGCAACATTAGCAGTTACCGAAATATTGCCCCTAAAACCGCTCAACATGTCTCTCATCGACGTTTTATCATCACCAGTAAATATTGAAATATTTTCTGAACATTTTTCAAGTAGTTCTTTTGATCTACTCTCAGTACCTGATGCTTCTTTTATGCCAATTATTTCTGGATGGCTTGATAGTCTGTAAACAGTATCAGGCAACATATCCACGGCTGTTCTGCCAGGGACATTGTATAAAATTTGGGGTATAGAGACAGAATCAGCTATCTTTTTATAGTGCTGATAGAGGCCATCTTGGGTTGGTTTGTTATAATATGGTGTGACTAGGAGACAGGCATCTGCACCTAGTTCCTTTGCTCTTTTTGTTAACTCAATTGCTTCCGAAGTCGAATTTGCTCCCGTACCTGCTACAACAGGCACTCTTCCATTAACTATTTCGATGGTTTTTTTTATGACTATCTCATGCTCTTTAAAATCGAGTGTTGCTGATTCACCCGTGGTGCCTACAGAAACAATTACGTCTGTTTTATTCAATATGTGAAACTCAATAAGTTTTTCAAGTGATTCATAATCAATATCGCCATCTAGCAACATTGGAGTAGCTATCGCAACCATGCTACCTTTAATATGAGAAGTGCTGCTCATGTTTTGATTTCCACTCTTGGCCAGATAGTCAGAAGTGTATTAAACAAAACTGCGAGTGGAATTGCAAAAAAAACACCCCATATGCCCCAGATGGTTCCAAAGAAAAGAATAGATATAAGAATAGCTAATGGATGTAGGTTTACGGCATCAGAGAATAATAGAGGAACTACAACATTTCCATCTATAATTTGAATTAACGTATGAGCTATAATTATATACCAGAAGTCGGATGATGTTCCCCATTGAAAGAAAGCTACAACCATAATTGGTATTGTTACTGCTATAGCTCCTACATATGGAATAATCACTGATATACCACATAAAAAGCCAAGGAGAAGAGAATAATTTAATCCCAAGACTGCAAAAAAGAAAGTTGACGCAACCCAAACTATGATAATTTCTATTAGCTTACACCTGATGTAGTTACCGAGTTTTAAGTCTAATTCTGCGTACGCTTTTCTGGATAAATCCAATTTCTCAGGGAAGAATTTTTTAAACCAATCATTAATACTGTCTTTATCGTATAACAAAAAGAAAATTATTATAGGTACGATGATAATATAAACGATCGTCTCTACAAGACTCCCTGCTGATGAGAGTGAAAAAGAAATAATTGAAGAACCAAGCATGGTAATTTCTGAATTAATAGCTGATAAAATCTCTGAAATTTGACTCTGAGAAAACAGACTAAACTGACTATTGCTCGAGCTAATGAGTAAATCTTTACCCCGCTCTAGCATAGATGGTAATGATTTAATAAAAAGTGAAATCTGGTTTAGCATTAAAGGTACAAGAATAATAACTGTCATAAAAGATAGAATGAGAAAAGATATATATATTGACAACACCGCGCTAGTCCGTTGTAAATTATATTTCTCTGATACAGATTTTACTATACCTTCTAACATATAGGCTAAAATTATTGCAACAAGAATTGGAACAACGGTTGCAAGTAAGACATAAGTAATTAAGGTAATAAATAAGATGAGTAGTGCGAGGGCTACTTGATTTGGGTCGGTCAAATGAGTATTGTACCAGTCCTTGAAAAATTTTAGCATCTGATATGTTCGTAATTAATTAGCTTTATATATAATAACCATATTCATGTTAAACTAAAATAATAATTTAGAATTTATAACCAAATAGCAATGAAAACCACAAATTTCCCAATTTTTACTACAAAATCTGATCCCTCAGACGCTGAAATAATTAGTCATAAACTTATGATTAGATCTGGAATGATTCGTAAATTGTCATCAGGACAATACACTTGGCTTCCATTGGGTCTAAAAGTTATTGATAAGATTCAGAATGTAGTTAGGAGTGAATTAAACAAAATTGGATGCAGAGAAATTTTAATGCCTCTTGTGCAACCTAATGAGTTATGGAAAGAGTCAGGTAGATGGAGTGAATATGGCCCAGAGCTTCTGAGATTCAAAGATAGACATGAGAGAGAGTTTTGTTTTGGTCCAACATTTGAAGAGGTCATCACTGATCTTTTGAGGCAGGATTTATCGAGTTATAAACAATTACCGATTAATTTTTTTCAAATCTCGACAAAATTTAGAGATGAAATTAGACCAAGATTCGGTGTAATGCGGTCAAGAGAATTTATAATGAAGGATGCTTATTCTTTTCATGCAACTAAAACTTGTCTTGACACAACATATGTTAAATACATGGAAGCTTATAAAAATATTTTTAATTCACTAATGTTAAAGTTTACGATGGTTGATGCTGATAGTGGAAATATTGGTGGTAGTGAGTCACATGAATTTCATGTTATAGCTGATACAGGCGAAGATGATCTCCTTCTAGATGATACATTTAATGGTATGAATGTTGAGATAGCTAAACAAAGATATCAAGAAGAGAGTCTAGAAAAAATTGCTAGTAAAAGTGGTATGAAACTCAAAAAAGGGATTGAGGTTGGTCATATTTTTAAACTTGGCACAAAATACTCTGAACCCATGAATTTGACTTTTACAGACGAGAATTCAAAAATCAATGATGTTTTTATGGGCTGCTATGGAATTGGGATTAGCAGAGTTGTAGCGGCTGCCATAGAACAAAACTACGATGATAAAGGCATAATTTGGCCCAAGAGAATGGCTCCATTCCAAGTTGCAATAATTGAGTTGGATTCTAAAAAGGCCTGTGGGATTAGGGAGTATGCTGAAAATATTTATGATGCTCTTGAAAAAAATGGCATAGATGTAATCTATGACAACCGTAGTCTTAAGCTTGGCAATAAATTAGCTGATTGGGAGCTCATAGGAATACCCAATATACTCATAATCGGACAAAAAGAGACCGAAAATACTACTATGACACTTAAAAGACGAAATGAAAATCAAAAGCACGAGGTAACACCTGAATTTGTAAACGACTCTGAGCTTAAAATTTAATCATCAAGGAATCTATAGTTGTCTTTTTGTTTATCGTGCTGCTCAATTGACATTCTTGCTTGATTGAGTGCTTGCTCAGCAAAGTTTATTGATTTTTCATAGTCTTTATCTGCATGGGCTTTAGAAGCTTTTTTTATTAGTTTCCTAACATCTCTCCATTCGTTCTTAAGCTTAATGGCAACCTTGTTAGTCGATTTTGCTTCTTTAATAAGTGCTGACGATTTTTCTTCAAGTGTGTTTGCATAAACGAGATTTACACTCAAGAACGAAATAATAATAATAAGTATGTAGGATATTCTTTTCATCTTCTCGCGATAACTTTAACGTTTATTTTCTCCCGTATATAGAATATGCTATCAAATATGACAAACATCCTTATTATATATTATTCTAGAAATGGCTCAACGAAAAAAATGGCAAGATTAATATCACGCGGAATAGAGACTATCGAAGGTGTGGAATCAAAAATAAGGACAGTAGACGGAAAAAATAACGATGACCCCCTTGTTGATAAATCTGATTTGGCTAGTTGCGATGGTTTAATAATAGGAAGCCCTACTCATTTTGGCAATATGGCGGCATCTATGAAAGAATTCATCGACTCAACAACAGAAGAGTGGTTCAATGGAACACTGATCAATAAGCCTGCTGGTGTATTTACATCAACATCAAGCATGCATGGTGGACAAGAATCTACTCTATTAAGTATGATGTTACCACTCATACACCACGGTATGATTATTGTTGGTGTGCCATATAGTGAAAAAAAGCTTAGCTCTACTCTTTCTGGAGGAACCCCATATGGTCCGACTCATGTGGCGCTAAAAAACTCATCAGAGATTTCAGAGGACGAAAAAGAAATTTGCATCAATTTTGGTAAGAGGTTTGCGGCAATTTGCAAAAAGAATAAAGAATAAGGGTTGATAACAGTTAATTGTGAAATCTCTCAATAACACTCTTGACAAAAGGGATAGTTACTCTTTTTTTCAGCGCTAAGGAGCTTTTGTCTAAACTTTTTAGAACATTACAGAGAAAAAATAAATCTCTTTGATAGTGATTCATAATATATTGACAAACATTCTCCTCTATTCTCCAACCTATATCTTCGGTAATATTTTTTAATACCTCCACTTTACGATTGTCGCTTATTTCTCTAATATTAAATATCAAGTTTGATGTAAGCCTTGACTTAAGATCTTTTTTTGTGAAAGTTAACTGTGTTGTTGATTTTGTAGAAGAGATTAAGAGAGATTTTTTTGATAATATAAATTCATTTATATAATAGAAAAGTGTATCCTCATTATTGCCTTTTTCTAAAATAATATCGAAATCATCTATAATCAAATAATTAATGTTCTGTATATCAATATCAGTTAAAATGCTAAAATTGTCTTGATTAATTAAGGTTTTTGTATCTTCAATTATATTGAAGACAGCCTCACACAAGTGTGATTTCCCTGTCGATTTTTTTCCAAACAAGTAGATTAATTGCCCATGATTTCCCTTTGCAAATGTTTTTAAAGCATTGATTAAATGTTTATTATCCCCTGCAATATAATTATCAAGAGTTTTTTCATTGCAAAATGAAAAGTTAATGGGTATTTGATTGTGTTCAGCAGTTTTATCCATATTATTTTGTGTATAGATTCATAGATTAATATATAATTATAGTTCAAGCCAATAAACTATGAAAAAAAGAAAGAAAAAACTGACATATGAAGATTCAGGCGTCAATATAAAAATTGCCGAAAATCTTATCAATCCCCTCAAGAGAACAACTAACCATAAAAATAGTCGAATGTTATCAATGATAGGTGGTTTTGCAAGCTTATATCATATAGATGTAAGAAAGTATCCAAATCCAGTTATTGTGTGTGGCACTGATGGTGTGGGAACTAAGCTTAAAGTTGCCATGAAGATGAAAAATCATAATAGCATCGGACAAGACTTACTTGCGATGTGTGTCAATGATGTTATTACATCTGGAGCTGACCCTATTCTATTTCTCGACTATTTTGCAACAAGTAAAATCAACATAAAATTACATCAAAAGGTTTTACTAGGTATAAAAAAGGCATGTGAAAAAATTAATGTCACTCTAGCTGGTGGCGAGACAGCAGAGATGCCCGGGTTTTATCGAAATGATGAGTATGATTTAGCAGGGTTTTGTATCGGAATGGTAGATAAAGCAAAAATTATAGATACTAAAAAAATTAAACAAAATGATATTGTTATTGGTATAGCATCGAATGGCTTACATTCAAATGGCTTTTCACTAGTGAATAAATTAATTGAAAGAAGGTTGTTGTCATTGGGCCAAGTATACGAAGGCTCAAAGATAGGCAACATTTTGCTTAAGCCGACTAAAATTTATAGTGATATAGTGTCGAAAATTAAAGGTAGGATCAAAGGGTGCGCGCATATCACTGGTGGTGGAATTACAGAAAATCTCTCTAGGATCTTGCCAAAAAGCACATCCGCCTTGATAAAAGTTAATTCATGGAAGATGCATAACATTTTCAAATTGATACAAAAGAAAGCTGCTCTTAGCAATCTTGAGATGTTAAGCACATTCAACTGTGGAATTGGTATGATTGTAGTTGTAAATGAAAAAAATATCGATAGTGTAATTAAAGATTGCATAAAAATGAATTATAAAACATTTGAAATTGGTTTTATTATCAATGAGCCAGGATCAAGAGTAATTTATGAGTGAGCTCAAATGCCTAATATTTATATCAGGTAATGGATCAAACCTTAAAAATATCATAAAGAATATTGATTCAGGTTTCCTAAAAAATGTAAGGATAAGTGAGGTGCTCTCAGATAATCCCATGGCTGGAGGATTAAAGTATGCAAAAGCAAAACACATCCCAATAAAAATAATTAACGAAAGCTACAGTTTCGAAGATATCTCATCAGATATAGATGGAAATAGTATCAATTTGGTTATATTAGCTGGATTTATGAAAATACTACCTCGAGACTTTGTAAAAAAACACGATGGAAAAATAATAAATTTACATCCGTCACTATTACCAAGACATAAAGGGCTGAACACTCATCAAAGAGCTATTCAATCTGGTGATAGCATGCATGGTGCATCAGTCCACTTTGTGACTGAAGAACTAGATGATGGCCCCGTTTTTATTCAAGGGTTGGTCGAAATAAAAAAATCTGATACAGTGATTTCACTCAAAGAAAAAGTTCATAAGATAGAATATCAGATATTACCTATAGCAATCAGATGGATTAGTGAGAAGTTAGTTGAAAAAAATGGTAACAATTTTAATTTTCGAGGAGTGCGCGAAAAAGAACCTATAAAATATTTATGAAAAAAGTTCTATTTTATTCGGTAGTAACAATATTTTTTGCATTTATTTTTTTAAATGCAGAAAATACTTTTTCTCAAAAGTTAGTCAGCAAACACTCTTATACAATTAGCAAGGGTAATATAGAATTTGCTATAACAACTAATTCGTTACACCAATCAGATGGTATGCTTATATTTGAGGTTTTTAGTACAACTTCAGGAATTTTTAAACTAAAAAAAGACATCAGAAAAGAAACATCAATATTTAAAATACTAGATAACCAAATCATTTCAGAGGAATATAAATTTTCAAGAGAAAAAAAAGATAAGTACGAAAGTTATTCGACAAAAATATCTAGGGATAGTTCTAAAAATTCTAGAACATTGGTTGAAAAAAATAATAAAAAAGAAACCATTGATCATCCCTATATTAAAAATGTCCAAGATAGGTTATCTGTGCAACTAGATTATAAAAATAGACTTAAGGCTGGGCAATATGCTCAAGTGTATACTGTACTTGATAAAGGTAGGGTGAGAAAGTATATATTTAGTGTAGAATCGTTAGATACAATAAATACAATTTTTGGAGAAACCAAATGTGTAGTTGTCAAGAGAATCATTAAAGATAATAAAAGGAGCACACTTACGTGGTATGCAATTGAGCATGATTTTATCCCAGTTATAATAAAGCAATATCGTAATGAAAATCTTCAATTCACCGCGAGGTTAGATAAAATAAGTAATTAAGGTTTGTTTTTCAATCTTAGTGAATTTATCTTGATAAAACCTTCGGCATCTTTTTGATCATAACTTCCAGAGTCTTTCTCAAAAGTTGATAAATCCTCACTGTAAAGAGAGTATGGTGATTGTCTTCCACAGACAATAACGTTGCCTTTCAGAAGCTTAATTTTTACAGTACCTGATACATTTTTCTGCGATTGATCAATAATAGTCTGCAAACTCTCTCTTTCTGGGCTAAACCAATATCCGTTATAAATCAGTCTTGAGTATCTATTAGCAAGATCTTCCTTTAAATGAAGTAGTTCTCTATCTAATGTAATTGATTCAATAGCTCTATGAGCTTTGGCATAAATGGTCCCAGCAGGTGTCTCATAGCAACCACGTGACTTTATACCAACATATCTGTTTTCGACTATATCTGATCTACCTATTCCATGCTTACCAGCCAATGCATTTAGTTTGTCAAATACTTTAGATGGTGACATTTTTTTGTTATCTAATTTAATCACATCGCCATGCGCAAACTCTAGTATAATTTTGTCTGGTTTACTCGGTGCATCTGAAATTGAGGAGGTTCTTAGCCACATTTTTTCATCTGGTTCTTTCCATGGATCTTCTAGTATCCCGCCCTCATATGATGTATGTAGTATGTTTGCGTCCATCGAATACGGGCTTTTTTTTCCCTGATCGAAATCAATACTAATCTTATTCATTCTTGCATATCTAACTAGATCTTTCCTTGAGGAAAATGCCCACTCCCTCCAAGGTGCAATAATTTTGATTTTTGGATTTAGTGCATAGGCTGACAACTCAAACCTTACTTGGTCATTACCTTTACCCGTAGATCCATGACATATCGCATCTGCTCTCTCTTTTTTTGCAATTTCTACAAGTCTTTTACTTATTAAAGGTCTCGCTATAGAAGTACCTAAAAAATATTCTCCTTCGTAAATAGCATTAGCTCTAAACATAGGATAAACGTAGTTTGTCACAAATTCTTCTTTGAGATTCTCAATGTAAATTTTTTTTATACCAAGTTTCTTGGCTTTTTGTCTTGCTTCTTTTGTTTCCTCTCCTTGACCTATATCTGCTGTAAATGTGATGACCTCGCATTTATATTTTTCCATCAACCATTTTGCAATTACTGAGGTATCAAGGCCACCTGAGTAGGCTAATATTACTTTTCTAGGTTTCAGCATTGTCTACTGTGGCTTCATTAGCAACCTTCACCCATCTAAAACCTTTTTGGTTGCCTTCTTTTTTCCAAAAAGGAGCTTCTGACTTTAGAGACTCCATAATGTCTCTGGTTGCATCAAATGCACTTTCCCTATGCTCTGACCAAGTTGCAACCACAACGATTGGATCGGTTGGTTTGAGTTCGCCTACTCTATGTATCACAAGTCCATCGAAGATTTTATGTTTTTTTATCGCGTCATCAACAATCTTGGATAAATATTTTTCAGTCATATCTGGATAATGCTCAAGAAACAAACTTTCCACCTCCTCATCCTCATTAAAATCTCTCACCGTTCCCAAAAAAACTGAAGAGGCCCCAATACTTGAATTATTCTGTAATTCATTTCTTTTGAACTCCACTATCTCTTGCCATGGGTCAAACTTTTCATTTAATATTTTTATTTTCATATTAACCACCAGTTACAGGAGGGAAGTAAGCAACTTCATCACCATCCTTAATTTTATATGAGCTATCAACGTATACGTGATTAACTGCTATCAAAACAGGACCATCACATGATATATCTGCTGTGAGCTTCTCAAATAAAAGCCCCGCAGTCATGTCATCATCAACTTGAATGTTAGCAATTCCCGTGCCCATATCATCTTTTATACTTGCAAAATATCTAACACAAATATTCATTATGTGATTTGTATGATAGTATAAATCTCCTTATTATCAAACAAATATTATATGCTTGAGTATTATATTTAAGTAAAACATTAGACTAGTTAACTTTACTTCCTTGCTTAGTAAGTATTACACCAAGAAGGATTGAAATATAGCATATGATAGCTAATGTCCAATCACCCAGCATTATACCCGGATAGAGTGGAATCAGTGGAAAAAACATTAGGCTCACAACGCTACCGATAATAACATGTAGTATCCCAAAATCGGGGAAGACTTGAACTAAAATACCATATGCCGCTAAATATCCCGACACTACAGCCACAATATAAAAAATATAACCTATTAAGCTAAAAATCATTATCTATTATACAATAACTACAATACAGATTGTTAACCTCCAATATATGACATTTCAATTTTTGACTTATGAATAGTATTTTGTTTTGTCGTTTTTCTAAGATTAGAGTATTGGTCTATTCTTTTTGTCCAAATATTTTTAATATCATCTTGTAATTCATGTAAATCAGAGTTATCTCTGAGTGCTTTTAAAACGTTATATCCATGGGATGCAAACAAACACGTATAGAAATACCCATCAGCCGATAATCTAGCTCTATTACATGAGCTACAAAAAGGTTGAGTAATTGAAGAAATAAATCCAATTTTTGCAGCATAATCTTTTAATTGCCATTTAGAAGATGTTGAGCTGAATTCATCCGTTAGTTTAGATAGTGAAAAGTATTTAGATATATCTTTACAAATTTTTTGTGATGAGTAAACTTTATCTAAGTTCCATTCATTTGTCTCCCCTACATCCATGAATTCTATAAATCTTATCTCTACATTAAGTTTTTTGAACCTGTCAACAATATCGAATATCTCGCTAGAATTAATGTTATTCATTACAACCACATTTATTTTAGCAGACCCAAAAATATCTGTTGCTATATATATAGAATCAATAACTTTACTCAGATTAGAGTAAGGATTTATTATTTTATTTGTCGAGCATCTCAATGAATCTAGACTGATTGTTACTCCATCTAAACCGTTTTCTTTAAGTAGTTTTGCTTTATTAAAACTTAGAAGAGATCCATTCGTTGTCAGTGCAACTTGACTTATCCCTAAATCTTTTATTCTAATTATTAAATTTTCTATATTCCTTCTAAGTAAAGGCTCCCCACCGGTAAGACGAACTTTCTTCAAATTATAAGTGTTGAGGATTTCAATAAAAGATAGTATTTCTTCAAAAGTAAGTAATTCTGATTTCTTAAGATATTTGTAATCGGCATTGAATATATCTTTTGGCATGCAATATGAACAACGGTAATTACATTTATCTGTGAGAGATATTCTTAAATACTCTAAGGGCCTTTTTAATTTATCATTTATTGACATTGCATACCTTGCATTGCTGATCTCTGTTTAACTTAACAATCCTAAAATCATTATTCTTTAAATCAATAGTTAAAAGTTTACTCTCTAATCGTTCGCCTATACTTAGAAGAACTTTGATACACTCTGAAGCCTGTATAGATCCCACAACACCAGTTAGAGCAGAGAAAACACCAGAATCAACACAAGCATGACTATCTTGCACATCTTCATATAAACAATTGTAACATGGCTGGTTTTCAAGATCGTTTCGGAAAATAATTATCTGGCCGTTAAATTTGATAGCGGCTCCCATAATAAGCGGTACTCTATTATCAAGTGATATTCTATTTATTAACGATCTTGTTTCGAAGTTATCTGTAGCATCAATAATTAAATCTGCGCCATGGAAGTAATTCACATCAGAACTAATCGAAAGACGTTCACTTTTTATGTTTATCTTCATATCCGGACTAAGCTTCCTCATCTTCAATTTAGCTATATCCACTTTTCTCTTACCAACATCGTCTACGTTGTATAGAATTTGTCTCTGTAAGTTAGTCGTATCTATAATGTCATCATCTACAAGTGTTATTTGACCTATGCCGGAAGATGCAAGATAGTATGCGAGTGGTGATCCAAGACCACCTAAGCCAACAAGTACAATATGTTTATCTTTAAGTAGTGCCTGACCCTCAACATCAATATCATTAAGCAAAATATGCTTGTTAAAACGAAGCAACTCCTCATCAGTAAGTAGGATATCTTTCTTAATTTCTATTTTTGTTCTCATTAAACTTTTTTAATTGTTCTGCAGTTGCAGGTTTTTGATATTTTTTTTTGTAATCATCATATGGCATTCCATAAATATATTCACGAGCAGAGTCATAATCAATCTCTTGACCTAGTTTTTTAGCTTCCTCGGAATACCATTTGGATATACAGTTTCTACAGAAATTCGCTAAATTCATCAAATCGATATTTTGGACATTCGGATTATCTCTAAGATGACTTAGAATTCTCTGAAATGTTGCGGCTTCAATGTCAACGTTACTATTATCTTTTTTAGACATATATTCTCCTTCAGATAACTTTATACTTTTAAGTATATATAATATCTGGACATTTTACATGTATATGTCTAAGCTTTTTTGAAGTCACCTTGAGATAATTTAATCCCATATATTACAATTAACAGGCCTACAAGATAGTTAATAAAGATATCCTCATCAAGAAATATTACCCCAAAGAAAATCGACCAAATTGGAATTAAGTAGTTCATGATTGAAATAAATGATGCTCCTGATGTTTGTAGAATTTGAAAATAAATTATAGTTGCAACGGCAGTACAAAAAACACCAAGCATAAGAATGCCTATTAAGTGAGGATAAGATATTTCACTTTCTAGTGGCGAGTCAAACGAAAAAAGATAAATTGACATTATCACAGCAGAATAGAATATTGTTCCAGTTGATGCGTTAAGAGGTCCTGTGACTTTATTCTTTTTTCCATAGACTGCAGAGCATGAATATAATATAGCACCGCTCATCACCATTAACTCTGATAAAATATTATCTGATACACTAGGGAAAAAAAATATTTCAGGCATTATTAAAATGATGATTCCTAAGAAAGCAATAACGAAACCTGCAATTTTTTTTTTCGTTAGGAATTCATCATCTAGAAAAATATGTGATAACAATAGAGTAGATATCGGCATCGTAGCCATTAATATGCCGGCTAATGAGCTATCAATATCAATTTGCCCATATGAAATAAGAAGAAAAGGTGCCACAATTCCAACAATACTCATGAAAGCATAATATTTCCAATCTTCAGTCTTGATAGTAATAGATCCATTTCTTATAAGTAAAATGACTACAAGAAGTAATGCTCCAATTATCAATCTTCCAGCAACAATCATTTCAGGAGTATACACCTCTAGAGAATACTTATTAAGAGTAAATGCTCCGCCCCATATCGCCGACAGAATTAGTAAAAGAATCCAATTAATTGTATATGTGTTCATCATGAGTTATTCTTAAAATTAGTTTGATGTAGTATTTTAATATTTATGAAGCTTTTATCAATAAATATATCAGAACCCAAAAAAATAACCTTTAATGGCAAAGAGCTTATCACAAGTATTTATAAGATGCCTGTTAATAAAGAGGTTGAGGTTGGACAACTTGGCATAGAGGGAGACCGGCAAGCTGATCTCCAGGTGCATGGTGGCTATGATAAAGCTGTTTATGCTTATTCTCATACTCATTACTCGCACTGGTCTGATGTCATGAAAAAATCCTATGAAGAATTTGGATTAGTCGGAGAGAACCTTACTATAGACAATTTCGACGAAAAAGAGGTGCTTATTGGCGATGAATACAAAATTGGTACTACCCTCTTGCAAATATCACAACCGAGAATACCGTGTTATAAAATTGGTATAAAAATGAATAGTAGAGATTTCCCAAAGCTATTCTCACAAAGTGGTCTGCTTGGATCATATATGAGAGTAATTCAGCCAGGCAGAATCAATAAAGGTGATGCGGTGGAGCTTTCAAAGCGAGAGGATGTTAGTATGTCTATTTTCGAGATATCTCAACTTTTGTTTGTCGATCTTAAGAATATCGAAGGCATGAAAAAAGCTATAGATCTAAAACATTTATCAGAGGAAATCAAAGAGAAATTTCGAGAGAGACTGATGAAACTAGGCGATTTCTCATCACTCTAGATAATGAAAATATCTAATATAAAGGTTGTAGATGATGATGTAAATATTGTAGCATGTGTGGGAGATGCTGAAACGGGCGCACACCCAAAAGTGTACCTAAATATCCGCGAAGAAGGTGGTAAAATTGAGTGTTATTATTGCGGTAAAGTGTTTATGTACAAATCTAGAGTTAAGAAAAGGTAAATATGTTTGAAAAAAGAAAGTCAATTAAACAAGTAGAAGAAGGGCAAGAGTTATGCCCAAAATTTGATAATAATGGTTTGATACCTGTTGTAACGACTGATATAAAAACTGGTAATCTTCTCATGCATGCCTATATGAACAAAGAGGCATTAGAGCTTACTATCAAGAAAAAAGAGGCTCATTACTACAGTAGGAGTCGAAAATGTGTTTGGCATAAAGGTGCAACTAGTGGATTCATTCAAGAAGTTAAGACAATTATGATAGATGATGATCAAGATTGTGTGTGGTTAAAAGTTGATGTGAAAGGTCAAGCTAGTTGTCATGTTGGTTATAATTCTTGTTTTTATAGGGAAGTGACAACAAATAAAAATAAAACACAGCTTCATTTTACAGAGAAAGAGAAAGTGTTTGATCCTGATGAGGTTTATGGAGATGCACCTAATCCAACAATATTATAAGTTATTTATCTTACTTTCTCGCTGAAAAATCTGGCTATTATACCAGTTAAATAAAGATTGATTATTAAATATACTGGACCAAATGCCATAGATACGTAAAAATAATATATTGAAGGTATTGGACTATAGTTCGAAAAGTAACTGTACGTAAGATGAATAAATATCAATAGTGGAGTAAGGATAAGAGCGCCTAATATTACATCAAATAAAATATTTCTCAATGAACTCATCGTATAATAATAAACCTCTTAATATTAATATAACAAAAAAAGATGCTTGGCAAATAGTTTTACAAGCTAAAAATCAACATTCTAATAAAAAAGAGCAGAAGTCGTACACCATAAAATGTATCACTAGGGGGCATGAACTCACATGTGTATTCTCAACTATAAAAAATAAGTTGATAAAGAAGAATTTTTATTGCGAAGAATATATTGAAAATTTATTATGTATATATTTGAGACTAATCTTTGTTAATGACGGTCCTTATTTTATCGGTCATCTAGCCCAGAGTCTTGATGGATTCATTGCAACTAAAACTGGTGAATCAAAATATATTAGTTCTAGAGAAAATCTAGAGCATGTTCACATGTTGCGATGCATCAGTGATGTGATAATTGTTGGTCCAAATACAGTTCGTAAGGATAATCCAAAACTTACAGTTAGATTGGTCAAAGGTGATAACCCAATGAGACTTATATTAGATAAGAATAATGAATTGCATAACAAATTCAATGTATTCTCTAACAAAGACGGTTTAGGATTTAAAGTTATTTCATCGACAATCAAGAATAATGATGATCATATATTTACACTCCCGCTTCATAATGGGTATTTTAAAATGGATGATCTTGCAAGTTTGTTGAAAAAGTTGAATAAAAAAATTATTTTCGTAGAGGGAGGTGGTTCGTTATTGTCTAAGTTTTTAGATAGTGGTTATTTGAATCAGTTACAAATTTGTATGTGCCCGATTATCCTAGGAACTGGTAAAAATAGCTTCCTATTGAACATTCAAGATGATATCCCCAAATTGAATTATAGACATGTCAAGTATCTCAGGATGGGTAATGATATTTTATGTGACATTACTTTCTAAGTGATAAAAGAAAATATAATCCTGGCAATGAGCAGAAAAGATTTAGAATTCCATACATCACTGCAACACTAATACTTGATGAGGCTGATAAACCTAGTAAGAATGCGATCAATAAAGCAGTTCCCTCTCTGACTCCCCATCCACCTATACTAACTGGTAATGTCATAGAAAATAGAACTATAGGAGTGAACACAAAAAAAGTAAAATAATCAATAGAAAGTCCTAGCGCTTCTGCTGAAATAATATAAATTACAATATATGAAAGTACTACAAAAAATGAGATTATAGTATGATTCCAAAAAATTTTACCTGAAAATATTTTTCTGAAATTAATGACAATTTCATTTGAGCTAATTTTATTAAAGTATATTTTTTTGACGACAATATATATTATAAATGTTATCAAGAGAACTGGTACAACTGTAAATAAAAAAGCGACATACTTAGCATTAATAAGAAAAAAAAATGTTAATGATATTAGAAAAATAAAGAACATCATAATCTGTCCTGATAATCTCTCAAAAACTATACCTTGAACTGATTTACTTAGGTTAATAAGATTATTATCGGACTCTCGGGCAGAATAAGCTCTATATATATCACCTACTACACCCCCAGGTAATATATTATTAATGAAAGTGGAAATGTAGTAAAACTTTAGGCAGTAGAGAAAATTCATTTCTGAACCATTTTTAGATGATATGTACATCCAACGATATGCAGACAAGACATATTGGATAAAACTTATGAAAAAAACAAGTAAAATGTAGTGATAATTTATTATGCCTAGTGTTTTTTGCATATCATCACCGTAGGTTGCGATAACATAGTAAAGTAAACTGAGCGATAGTGTATACTTAAAGATATTTTTCATCTAACTGCTCAAGTTTGGACAATAATATCACAATGACCTACCTTCGTCTTAAGAGAACCATTATTAATCAATTTTATTTTAGAAATAAACCATTGGTCTAGTAATGCTCTATCAATCAATTTATTTTTTTTAAGAGGTTTATAAATAGTTTCTAGATATTTTTGATGGAACTTCTTATCATCATTTGAACTTGATGATAACTTCCACGATGAATCATAAACAGAAAATTTAAAGTTTTTCTTTTGTGCCAGTTGTTTAACTTTATCTATACTTTCACAGCCTAACGATAAGTTACCCTCTTTGATACTTTGCTGCTCTTTGTTAAATGCATTCACAATATATTTGTCATACGAATTCTTATAATTCCAGCGTATCTGGCCGTTGAAACAAAGTGTCATAATAATAACTTTACCATGATTGATATTCTTAAACAGTTTATTCAAATGATTAATTGATAATAAATCTATCAGTGCTGACATACTGAGTACATCAAAACTATTAATTAAATTAAAAACTAGATTTAGGTCTTTGTGGAGTGTTTTAAATTTGAAAGTAAACTCGTTAATGGGATCTTTTACCTTAAATTCTTTAGTAGATGTTTTCTCAAAAATTAATTGCTTTCCCTTACAAAATTTTGACATAATCTTGTTACATTTGATTAATAACTTCTTGTCGTGGTCTACTAACACCATAGTATCAAAAAAGATGTTGTTGACTAAGCACCACCTACTGAAAGCACCTGTACCAGATCCGATATCAAGTATACTGTCGGATTTTTTGACAAATTTTGTCAAGTTCTTATTTCTAAATGAAATATCATACGGCTCTCTCGAGGCCAACCACGTGCTGGTGAAGTAATCTTTTCTCATAATCTTTGTTTAATTTTTTTTGCTGTATGTGACCAGTTATAAATTATATCTTCATTTTTAGCATCTACTGAACTGCGTAACAACTTCTCATTTATTTTATTACCAATATTGTCGAGATCTCCTAGATCAACAAAATCAACAGTATAATTACAAAGTACCTCACGCAGGACAGGCAAGTCCGTTGTAATAATTTCTAAGCCTGCGATAGCACACTCTGCTATCGACATCCCAAAACCCTCATATTTTGTTAGCAGAATAAAAAATTTAGATTTTTTAATTTCAGCTATTATCTCGGTGTGCTTCATACTACCTTTAAATTTTATTCTATCTTGGAATTTATTTTTGATGATTAATCTCTTTAAGTCATCGTAATACGTTCTATCCATTTCGTAATCTCCAACTATAGTTAATGTCCAATCCTCAGAAACTCTTTGAAGGGCTTCAATTAAAATATGATAACCCTTCCTAGGAATGACATTACCGACAGATAGGATATTCTTTGAGTCTTTATTTATCTTTTGTTTATAAAATCTTTTATCTATGCCTGGATATGCTACACAGATCTCTTTATATTTATCTAAATATTTTAATAATACTTTTTTCATTGTTTTGCTGACTGTAATTAGTGATTTTGCAGCATTAAACGCTTTTCTTTCAGATAGATATAAATTTATATTAGACATTTGATTTTCTGATACCTCCATAGAGCATGGATGATGGATTAGTATATTAAGTCTTCTTGTTACTCTGGTTCTTATTTTATTAACTAAATACCCATCGATGAGTATAGATGATTTTTTTGGAATTTTATTAATCTTTTTATGTAGTTTTATTGTATTTATTTTGTAATGTACTCTTATTTCCGTAATTGAAATAAAATGCTTTCTCAACTCTAGTACTAGATTATTATCAAATAGTGTTCCTCCAGTAATAGAATGCTCAAACTCAGGAATTATAAAATATACTTCCTTCACTAAAATTTTTTTTCAAAAGACGCTGAAGCTACATGAGATTCATTTAATATTATTTTAACCGAGCAAAGATTAGAAATTCCTTGAGAAGAATCATTTAACTTTGATATTATTGAATTGACAATAAATTCAGCTAAAAATTCTGTCGTAGTGAGACTGCCTTCAAATTCCCTTTGTTCGTCTAGATTTTGAAAATTAAGTTTGTCTAAGCACTCTTTAAGAATTTTGGTTGCTAGATCTATGTCTATGACGATATTATTCTCTAATAGATTCTCTGCTTGTATAATTAAATCAACTACGTATGTAGCTCCGTGAAGATTTTGAGCTCTCCCAAAGGATGGGTGATCTAAACTATGAGCTATAAATAAATGGTCTCTTACTTTTACACTATACATAAGTTTAATATTTTACAACTTTACAAAGAAAATTGTTATGATTTTTTTTGTTAGAAAAGAATTCATCTAAGTGATCAAAATTTACATACTTTTTTTCCACAAGATAATCTAGATCATTGCTTGCCTCTAATATATCGAGTGCTATTTTTCTTCGATCTTGATTAGTTACATCGAATCGAGTGGGTGAAATTTTTGACACTTGAGACATTATTAGCTTGGCTCTTTTTGAAAAAAAATTCTCTCCTAGTGCTATTTCTGATTTTTTATCACCATACCAGCTAAGGACACATATAGTGGAATTTACAGTAATATTATTTCTTATTGAATTCAGCACTCTATGATCGCCTGTACACTCATAAATAAATCTAGCATCAAATTTCTTTGGAATGGTATCGAGGAATTTTATACCTAATTTTTTTGCAATTTTACTCTTTGAGGAGTCTTTATCTACAATAAATAAATTTACACCTGGGATTTTGTTGATAAGGTAGGCTGTGAGTAATCCAACGATTCCAGCTCCGATAACTAGAATTCTATCACCGGCACTTGGCAATGTATCCCAAATTGCATTTATGGCTGTTTCAAGATTTGGAATTAGTAAACAACGAGTAAGTGGTATTTTGTCAGGGATAATAAGTACTTCGTTATATGGTATCTTATAGAAATCTTGATGTGGATATAACGAAAAAATATTACTCCCCAAATATGACTTATCTCCATCTACGACTTTACCGACATTTATATATCCATATTTGATATCATTTCCAAAATCTCCCTCTTGATAAGGGCACTTCATCAGATTTTTCTGACTGTTTGGAACTTTACCAGAATGGACTAACTTTTCTGTGCCATAGCTAATACCGGAAAAAAGAGTTTTTACAATCAACTCACCACTATTAATTGATGATATTTTACCTGATTTAAAATAACCTTTATTTTTTTTATCTACCCAGTATGATTTTGTCTTATATATTTTCATATCCTTATAAAGTACTATTATAAATACTTATGATAAGTATACTATTAAAACTTCTACCTTTATCTATTATTACTTCTAGTGTAATTATTTTAATCATATCTGATGCACAGACATCAAGAGTTATTCTATCCTATAATATATCTCTACAAAGTTTCTTTGCATGTTATGTATCTATAGCCATGCATAGGTATAATTTACAAAGTGTAAATCTAGCAAATTATATTACATATTTAAGACTTGTTATAATGATCACATTACTAGTTTTAATATTATTTAGGAGTGATGTTGATAATATGTATTACTCACTCTATATTACATTCTTCTCTTTTTTAGCTTTCATCATGGACTGGCTGGATGGTTATGTTGCTAGAAAATTGAAACAAATTACAGACTTTGGATTCTTATTCGATCAAGAAGTAGATAATATATTTTTATTTATACTCGTTCTATCAATCACCCTGAATAACAGTGAATTGTACTTCTTATGGCTAATTCCTTTATTGAGGTATATCTTCCTTCTAATGAAGTACATATTTATATGGATGAGATCAGAGCTTTGTGACAGTATAAGACGAAAATCTATATGTGCAGTTACAACTTTTTTGTTAATTGTATGTAATCTTGAGTTTTTATCATTTTTTT
>MDSZ01099682.1_pt1 | contig 26837 bp, 11 predicted proteins | sample 811201 | NCBI WGS metagenome assembly MDSZ01 (sample SAMN05326647, study PRJNA326480) | marine metagenome | isolation source: seawater | place: Indian Ocean: North | collected 2010 | reverse complement strand
GTTAGTAGAATTTCTTTCTCGTCGAGTTCTGCTGTTTACGGCGAAGCAGAAATGATGCCGACTCCGGAGAATTACGGGCCAATAATGCCAATCTCCCTCTATGGTGCTTCCAAACTTGCTAGTGAAGCTTTAATCACAGCTTGGGCAGGCACATTTGGGGCGCAAGGGTTCATTCATCGGTTTGCAAACATCGTTGGCCCTAGAGGGACTCATGGAGTGATATTCGACTTTATCCACAAGCTGAAGAAAGACCCATCGAGACTCGAAGTTCTAGGAGATGGAAACCAAGAGAAGTCGTACATGTCTGCTTACGACTGCGTAAGATCGATGCTCCATGTGATCGAACATGAGGAAGGGGCATCGAGCATTTACAATCTTGGAACTGGAGATACGTGTTCTGTTTCCAGAATCGCTGAGATTGTAGTTGAGGAGAGTGGCCTCGGCGATGTTGAGATTGAATACACGGGGGGAAAAAGAGGTTGGGCAGGGGACGTGCCCAAGACTTATCTTGAGGTAAGCAAACTTCTTTCCACTGGTTTCGAACCCACATCGATGTCAGAGGAAGCAATCCGAGACACCGCCAGGGTTCTAATTTCTGAGATCGGCCTTTGACGAATGCTGACTTATTGGCCAAAACTACGAGATAACGCATCTCGGATTCATAACTAAGACGGTTAGCGGGCAGCATGAGCAAGCGATGGTACCAGGAGAACAAACGGGATCCTTGGAGGCGCGATGCAAAATCGAAGGGTTACCGTGCTCGGTCAGCATATAAGCTCAAACAAATCCAAGAGAGGTTTGGCCTTCTGAAGAAGGGTTTCACAGTTCTCGACATAGGGTGTCACCCGGGGGGGTGGACTCAAGTTGCTGTGGAAGAGGTCGGCGACAATGGATTGGTGGTTGGCGTAGACTTGCTAGCCACGTCACCGATAGAAGGGGCCTCACTGATTGTAGGGGACATTACCGATGAGTCCGTTATTGCATCAATTTCCGATGAGTTCGGAGGCAGGCCCCTAAACGCAGTAATCAGCGATATATCGCCTAGACTAACTGGGAGATACGACACTGACCAAGCGATTTCACTGGAGCTCTCGACCACGGCTCTGGACATCGCTTCTGAACTCCTATCCCCCGGCGGATGCTTTGTGACCAAGGTTTTCCAGGGCGCTGGGATAGAAGGCCTGATTGGAGCGGCAAAACTGCGTTTCTCGGTCGTGAGTAGATTCTCCCCCACGGCAAGCAGAAGTGCTTCATCTGAGACCTACCTGATCTGCCAAAAAAGGCTACAAAGAGGGGATCTGGACGAATCTACAGCCATGGAACATTTGAGAGAACATCTTTCTTCGATTGGCGTTGTTGTTGATGAATCTGATAACGAGGAGGATGAAACCGTTGTCGGTTTCAGAAAGCTACCGAAGCGTGAATGACTACTCTGAGTCTCGATCGTAGGGGATGATGTTCTGCCATTCCGAAGCATCGGATCTGGATACAATCGCATGGACCCAGTCAGAATCCGAGCAGTTGAAAACCTCATGTGGAATTCCAGGTTCGATGTAGAACATATCCCCTTCAGAATGGACCACTGAGTCTCGGCAACCAGGGCCGAATTCATGCCTAACGCTGCCTTTGAGAAGATACACCATTACATCGAAATCAACATGGATATGGGCTTTGGCGATTCCCCCGGGAGGGATGTATGCCCTGTTCATAGACAACCCAGTGGAAGGGGTATTCTTCCCAGATAGTCCAGCACCGTACTCAATATTGTTCCAGCCTCGAACTTTCTCAACATTCCTAAGGCTCCATATGCCTCCCTCGTCCGTAACGAAATCCGACAAATCGGATTGTTCTCCTGTCAGCCTGAGTTCTTCTTCACCCATGGGGCAGATGACCGGTGTAGACGTTTCAAGTTTATCCGATTATGGAAATCTAGCTTGTAAGAATGTTATAATTCACAATCAACGCTAAAAAGGGACCCTATTACGCCAGCAGATGATGACCAGCGAGGGAAGGGCCGTGGAATGTGCTTCATCTGGGACCCCTCTTGTTGGTAAGGAGAGTACTTCTTTCCCGTGCCCTGGGTGCTCAAAGCCTATCGGTAGAAGCGAAAGGTGCAGAGTCCAGGCAGTGAAGTACATCTGCCCAGAATGCAGATTTGAAGGGCCATGAGGTGAATTGATGGGGCATGTTGTAGTGAAGTACAAGGTCACTCTTGATCAGCCCGAGGGAGAGAGTCCGGACTACAACTCAATTGCAGAGATAATTGCAGGATTCGATGAGGTTCAGGCGGTCGAAGTGAAACCTTTGGCATTCGGAATGATGTACATAGAAGTTCAGGCGGTTCTCGGGGAAGGAGAAGGAATAGTCGATGGATTCGAGGACAAGGTCAGAGAATCCAATGATTTGGTTGGCCAGATAGAGGCCCTTGAGATGGGTCGTCTCTGATTCAATAGTGGTCCAAGGGCGATCTCATAAATTCGCGGAGCAGGACGGTGGCGTAGGTCCCCGCCGGAAGAGTGAACCTGAGTCTGAGGCATGCTCCTTCGGGATGCCATCGGTCGCCCTCTTGTGGGCCATCTTCCCATCTCTGTGACAAATCGTTGGATTCGGGGACTTGCTCGACACTGAAGTCTTTGAATGGGACGGAGAGGGGTCTTCTTGTTCCAGAGGTAGTAAGCCGAGGAATTTCGTTTATCGCCCAGTTGACATCATCTAGTTGTGCTTTTTTTACTCCCCTTTTCTCAGCCTCCCCTGGAATGCCATCTGAGAAAACAACGTCCCTTCCGGGTAAAGGTCCGGTTACTGCTAACCTTCCAAGTTGGCAATTCCTTCTACATCTGGCTAAATTTGACTGGCTGACGTATGACATCTTCCCCACATCTATCCTCCCGTTTACTTGTATGGGTGCAACAAGGTCGCCCTCCGAGGGTTCAATCAGAGAAAGACCGTTTTCCATCCTCTCGGATAGTGCATGATTGAACGCTAGGGACTGCGCGGAATGGACCATCAAGAGTTGGAGGGATTTTGGCAGGGTTCTGAAAGCGCCTAAATAGTCGCCATCTTCATCAGCCAGATGCTCTAGCATTGCGATCTCGTAACCGAGTCTCTGTGGTGCCAAATCTAGGGATTTCTTAGGGTCCCTATTTTGTCTCCAAGAAGCTCTGAATGATTCCGAATCGGCACCTTCCCTCAGCCCCTCCAAACCAACATAAAGATCTACGGCCCTCTCAAAATCCCCTTCTATAACTGCTTTACCTACTTGGGGGGTGACTGGTCTTGTTGAGCCGAATCTCTGAGGGCCAATCCAATTTGGGAATGCATCTGCCCCAATTGCCTGAGAAAGCCCTTCCCTAATCTCATGGACTCTCCTCATAGCCTCCTTCGCATCAATTGGACTACCTGATGAGTCGCAACACCCTCTAACGGTGATCGTGAATCTATTTCCATCGTGTCCGCCCATTGAAACCTTCTGGTGAGTACGCCCGAGGACCTCTATGGTACTATCTGGAATCTCAATTTCTTCCACCTTCTTCCTCGGTGCGTCAATAACCAAAATCTGGGTTGTGATGGCCCTCTTATCCTTCAAACCAGAGCTGAAAATTCTGTTTTTGTTGATTCCGCAAGCTCTTGCCATCCTCCTGAGGTAGCGATTAGTCTCCCAGTTCACCATAGTGACTCGGGCCACTGTAAATCGGCCCTTGTTATCCAAAGCAGGAACTTTTGATGCTTCTTCGACGCGGAAGTCCTCTACCCTGGATTTCAGCAACCCGCCAATCCCTTCTGCTTGGAAGGCCCAAGTGGAAAGGCCGAGATATTCCTCGATACTAGTCCCCTTCAGGGAAACACCCCCTCAAAGTTTGATGCTTGACAATTCCTTTGAGATCTCTGAGCAGATTTCCTTGAGGACTTTGTTCGCCTTCTTTCCCTTCGACGTTCTGACGTATAGTTCCGGATCGTCGAGATCTGGATGATTCTGGAAGTAGTTCGCATACTCTACATCGTCCCTGTCATTTAGGCGTGATCGGAACATCTGGAGTTCCGTATGACTCCCGCCAATGACTCTTATCCTCAGCTCGCGGCCCTCGTTCTTCAATACTTTCACTGTCATGGAACGTCCTCTCGACTGGAGAGGTCCTTTTGAGGGCTTGCATGTCAAAGCGAAGCCTCGACTCAGCAAACATCCCCTAAGTTTTACATCGGGAGGTTTTGGCGAACACGATGTCAGGCACAAATGCCATGGCAAAACGCATGGCGGATTCGTTCGAGAGGTTATCGGCACCGATCCTTGTTGTTAGCATCTTACTCACGGTTTTTCTTGCGTCTTTCCTAATTCCATTACCCACGTTTGATACCAATCTTTCCTCTTTCGCTCCAGATACCGATGCTGATGATGCCAGAGACAGGATCGAAGAGTCAATTGGGCCGTCCCCGCACTTGATCTACGTAAATGTAAAACCTGCTGCAAGCGATGACCAAGTGCCGAACGTGCTCGAAATGAGGGCGCTTCACCAACTTTCCAAAGATCATCAGATGATTCAGGATTTTTCCGAGCAAAATGGCGATTTTATTGATTCGCAGATTAACGCTGCCGAAATCCTGCAGAGGGTCTTAGAGCAGAGGAACTTCTCGGGAAAAATTTCCGACTTCAATGATTGGAAAGGGATGCTTGAGGAGGTAGCAGACGGAGAAGAGTGCGGTGATGCTAAGGGAAGCGATGAGAAGACGGTGGCGACAGCCGCATTTGCATCTTCGGCAATGTTGCACCGGGACCTAGACTATTCCCCCATCTGCGACTGGTTGGAGGGGAGTCAGGTCAACCCAACGCCATCGGCCAGCAGTACTCTATGGCTGATTGAGTTGAGCGGGGGGCTGGGTAACGAAGAGAGGCAAGAGAAAGCGAAGGAAATCAGGTCGATGCTCCAGGGAGGTGGAGTTCTTGACTACGGGGTGATCTCGGATGACCTAATCAGCAACGACATCAATGAGTCCACTCTTGACAACCTTGTCTGGCTAATTCTCCTAGCTGTAATGGTGGTGGTTGTACTCCTAGCTCTAGCATTCAGGTCTACGATAATGGTATTGGCCCCGCTTACAGCCCTACTGGCCTCTCTTGTTTGGACATACGGGGCCATCACCCTTATCGGGGTGCGTTTTTCCATCCTGGAAGTCGCAGTAGCACCAGTAGTACTTGGCCTGGGAATAGACTACTCGATTCACCTGCAGAGGGGCTATGAGAGGGCGAAAGAGGTCTCCAGCAGTTCGGCAGAGGCTTGGGCGAAGGCATTGATGGAGCTTCGGGTAGCCTTGTCGCTTGCAGTAATTACCACAGTATTCGCTTTCTTGGCGAATTCTCTTTCCCCCCTTCCGCCACTAAGGACCTTCGGAGCCACATTGGCGCTGGGAGTAGTTTCTGCATTCTTAGCGAGCACGGTCACGGTGGGAGCAATGCATGTGGTTGTTGAGAAGACCATGGGGCCCTCCAGGAATAGAGGTCTCGAGCTAGGCAAAATGGCCGAAAGGGCTTCAGAGTTCCAAAGATCGAACGCCCCGATAGTTCTTCTCTCAGTGGCAATAATTACGGCTGGTTCAGTTGTTGTTGCGATGCAGGGGCTTGATACTAGCTTCGAGCTCACGGACTTCCTATCCGAAGACGAGATTGAGATTATGGACGTCAGGAACGACCTTTATGACTCCTACGAGGTGAACGCACTGAAGTCGGTCTACATCATAGTTGAGCCTGGGGAGGGAGAGCAGTCATTCGATAGCGAAGAGGAGATAATCGAGGCACTAGGCGATCTAGAGGACTCGATAACCAGAATGGGGGGGGTCGTGGTTACTGAAGCTCCTGGCACTAGCAACGAATGGCCATCTTACGACAGCATCTACAGGGTCGTGGCAGATGCAATAGAAGCGGATCCGTCGTTTGGATCTGAGCATAACCTAGAGGTCTTCGGAGAGGACCTAGCACCAGCTGAAAGTTTTGTTGAAGGCGACCTAGTTAGTGCGATTTCTTCACTACTATCCAACGATACTGTTGGAGATGAACTTAGGGGAACAAAATGGTCTGAGAGGGCCAGCCATCATGTCGGACTGACAGACGATGGGGGAGCGATTAAGTATCTCAGGATCAGAATTGACGTGGAGGCCCAGAGCAGCGCGATGGTGGAGCAAATTTCGAATGAGATGGGGATCGAAGCGTCGATTGTTTCATCTGACATCGGAGGGAGGGCTTACGCTGTAGGGGACTTGATGACCCTGTCCAACCTCCTGTCTGGACTAATCTCCTCGATAGTTAGTTCAACCGCGATTAGCCTTGCGGTCTCCCTCCTAGTACTGGCGGCACTAACAAGAAGATTTGGGCAGTCATTGCTGGTAATACTCCCCGTGGGCCTAGCTGGGTCATGGGTAGTTGGCTCAATGGCAATACTGGGAATCAACTGGAACGTGCTAACAATCATGATTACTGCGCTAACGATTGGGCTTGGGATAGACTACTCAATCCATGTTTGGAGGAGATTCGAGTCCAACAGGTCGGAAGGGATGGCTATTTGGCCGGCTATGAAGGACATGTACGCGAATACGGGATCTGCCCTACTTATGTCTGCAGGGACCACTATTTGCGGATTTTTGGTCTTACTTCTCTCCCCGATACCGGTGATAAGGGACTTCGGGATAGTGAGTTCAATTTCTGTTGCTTTCTCCCTTATCCTTGCTTTGTTGGTCCTACCTGGACTATTAGCTGCTGAGGTTCGGACCGTAGTTAACGAGTCTAATCATTGAGGGTCGCCCTCAATACTTCGCCCATCTCCAAGTTCTGCTCTCTGGCCAGAAGTAGCAATGAGGTGCGGATCGACACAGGCCCAAGTGCCCTCTTCTTTCGTTTCGCCCTTCGAATCACCTCTTGCCTTTCGAGTCCAGATTGGGACGAGATGATCGAGGCCAGCTTCCCAAAACCGGCCTCACTAGATTCCGTTCCGGGGGGATCCGGGGCAGGGTCGGTTCGGGAATTTTTTGAAGAGGTGGTTTCTTCTTGCTTATCGATCAGAGAGACGGGGGGCGAGGGTATTTTTGGGGACCTATTGAGAAAAGGCTGCCAACCGAGTTCCGGGACATGCATCAATGATCCTTCGCAAGGTGATAGGGAGTCCTTGTCCCCTATTAACCAACCCAATTCGCAAAGATTATCCACCAATAATGAAGCATCCCTTGGAGAGAACCACTGCAAATCTAGAGACCACATGCGAGAGATGTCTTCTTTGGAGAATTTAGCCCCAATCTCCCCTCTAAATGTGATAAAAATTAGTTTCGAAACCTCTTCGGAGACATTGCTAACCATAACTGAAACTGATTGGGTGTTCGGAGTGCTTCATGATTTCCCCCGGGGGATGACGCGTTTGGTTGAATAGTGGTGGCGTCATCCGCGTGCGTTTTCTATGGCTAGGGAGTACGTGGCTCGGGACCCTAGAACAGGGAAAAGAATCGGCGTCGGCAGAAGTAGAAAGAAGGCAGGAAAGGGTTTTGCTGCACTCTCTCAAGATGCCGGACCGTGGCAAAGACTGCCTAAAGATTCCATTGTTCCTCTTGCGAGTGGGGAGATTTCCAAGGTAGAGGTGATGGTGGATGGAAAAATGTGGACATTGGGCAGAGTCGATGCAATCAAGGCCCTGCATACCGTATCCGAGGGAGAGTTGGAGAATGGATACGAAGCGCTGGTCGAATCTCTTGAAGAAGACTTTCCAGATGTCAGAATTGCAGCCCTCAAAACGATTCCATCCTTTGCTCTCCGGAAACAAGGAATCCTATTCCATTGCCTATCAGACAGGCTACTGGATGAGGATCGCCCCGTCAGAGAGGAAGCAATGAGGTGCATCAGAAGGGTAGCCCCCATGTTTCCGTCTGGATGTGAAGAGATTCTGAGAAGAGAGCTTAGAGACAGTAGGAAAGAACACAGGGATAATGCATTCGAAACGCTCAGACTGGCAGCGATGGAATGGCCAGAGGTCGGATGCCTGCATCTAGACGAAATTATTCGAGAGGAGGAGGCTGATCTCCGAATCAGAGGCTCGAAGATTCTCAGGACGGTGGCCTCGAAGGGTGGCGCTGAGGCTTGGGATCTGATAAGTTGGTCCCTTCAGGACGAGGAGGTCAAGGTCCGGAGAAGCGCATCAAAGACTCTTTCCATACTCGCTGACATAGAGCCCAGAGTTGCTGCTATTTTGGTTGAATCGAGCATTAGAGAAAATGACAGGGAGATTCGAGAGGCCGTCATAAAGGCACTCAAGAAGTTAGACATCCAGAGTCCGAGAGTGGTGCAGATGATCCTCAAAGGTGCATCTGACGAAAACATCGAAATGAGGAGGGCATGCATTGGCCAGATGTCCATCATTCTCTCCGGTCCGGAATTGAGGGAGGCAGCCGGAGAACTACTAAGAAATGAGAAGGACCCATCTTTGAGGAAGCGACTTAGGGGACTTTCGATGGACCCTGATTTCGAGGGTACGGAAGAAGAGAAGAATAGGAAGTTGGCCCCTGCTGAATACGTTCCCGAAGATGGGGTCGAGGCCGAAAATGTAGAACCTTCGACTTTGCGTGAGGATGATAAACGTCAGTCAGGTCGCCCGGCCAGCGAGGAAGGCAGATGAGTGGCGAATTCGATGAGAAGTTGGCTCGTTTCGAGAAGCTATGGGACGGAGTCACGCCCAAGGGAGAGAACAGATCGAAGGCGCTTAAATTCAGGCAGTACATGAGGAATCACGTCCTCCAGAAGTTCCACAAGCGCCGAAAAGACCAGTGGGCGAACGCAGACAAGGGGCATTACAATCATGGGTTCTCCAGCAAGGACCAGTTCCTGACGAAAGAAAACTGCAGAAAGTACTGGATGGGCGAGTTGCAGAAGGAAATCAGAGATGCCGAGACCTGGTCCTGAGGCCAAATGATGACTAAGCGCAGATTCATCGACTGGGGGCTCGAGAAGGAAGTATCGGAAGCGATACAGGAACTCGGTTGGGACGAGCCGACGGAAATCCAAGTCGAGGCGATACCGGTCGCTAGGAGGGGCGAGGACATAGTCGGTCAGGCTAGAACTGGGTCAGGCAAAACTGCGGCTTTCGGAATTCCTATCATAGAATCTTGTAAGCCGGAAAGAACTGTTCAGGCGCTAATTCTCTGCCCCACTAGGGAGCTTGCGGTTCAGGTAGCGGATGAAATCGGAACACTGCAGGGAAAGAAGGGGTTGACCATCGCCACCGTGTATGGCGGAACCGATATCGAGAAGCAGTCGAAGATTCTTAACTCGGGGGTCGACTTGATCGTTGGGACGCCGGGAAGAGTCATAGATATGACAAAGAGAGGGCACATCGAACTTCCAAAAATTGGAATCTTCTGTCTTGACGAGGCTGACAGGATGTTGGACATGGGATTCTTCCCAGATGTTCTGTGGATCGTCGAGAAGATGACAGAAAGAAGGCAGACGCTCCTGTTCAGCGCTACTTTCCCCCAAGAGGTCCTAGATGCAGCGGAGGAGTTTACCAGAGATCCTACTCATGTGATGAGCGAAGACCTAGAGGTAGAGGTGCCTGAGATTGACCAATTCGCGATTAAGGTTGGCAGAATAAACAAAATGTGGGCCCTAGGTAGAATAATCGGAAATATGTCAGATAGAGATCAAATGCTAATTTTCACCAACACCAAGAGAATGGTGGATATGCTTGATGAGAGGCTTGGAAGGCAAGGAGTGGACTCGGTTTCTCTGCATGGAGATATGGCTCAAAACAAAAGAGAGAGGATCCTCGACCAATTCAAAGATGGCGGCAAGAGGATCCTTGTTGCAACTGACGTTGCGGCAAGGGGAATTGACGTTGACGGCATTACTCATGTCGTAAACTATGACCTCCCTGATGAAACTGAATCCTACGTCCATAGAATCGGGAGGACCGGCAGGATGGGGCGAAGTGGCCAGGCGTGGAGTTTCGTGAGCGGACAAGAGATTGGGATGCTTGACAAGATAGCCAACACATGGGGGATGAGCATTCCTATTGTTGAAGCACCGGAACTGCCCGATGGAGGTAAGGAGTTGTCAAAGCAAAAAGAAGACTGGGACGAGCTTTCGGACTCATTCGGAATGGTGACGGTTTGCCTATCCCTGGGTAAGAAAGAAGCGAGCAAATTCGCGCTTTCCGAGTGGATCATCAGAGAGGCGAGAGTCCCCGATGTAACTATTGGAGAGATTTCTCTCGGCGAGTCGGAGACCACAGTTGAGGTTCATGTGAAGAAGGCCTCATACGTAATTGACGTGCTAAAATCAAGAAAGTTCGGCGGTAGGAAACTGAATCCCTCCCTAGTAAACTAAGTGTTCGATTGCACACTAGAGAGGTTTGGTTCCTGAGTGGGGCATCCGCATCCTAAATATATCCGGACCAACAAGAACCCCCATGGCTGGACCCAAGGGTGGCAGTGCGGACAAAGACAAGCAGGCTGCAGCCGCCGCAAAGAAGAAGGCGGATGCTGAGAAGAAGGCGGCAGAAGACGCGAAGAAGAAGGCGGATGCAGAAGAGAAGAAGATCAAGGAACAGAAGAAGGCGGCAGAAGACGCGGCCAAGGAAAGATCGGCCGCTGAGAAAGACCTAGAAAAGGCCAAAAAGGCGAGGGAAAAGGCACAGGATGACCTTTCCAAGAAGGTCTCAGAATACAAAGACTCTGTTGCCAGAATTAGTCAACTGAAAAAGGAAAAGGCGAATCTAGACAGGGAATTGAAGAAGGAGGAGGCTTCCAGGAAGAAGGCAGATTCAGACCTCTCTAAGCAGAAGAAATCCAGCGAAACCAGTACGAAACAACTTGAGAACCTAGAGCGGCAGGTTGAATCCGCCAAATCAAAGGCCGAAGACGCGAAAAAGTCTGCCTCAGGGACAAAGAGGGAATTGGATAAAGAGAAGGAAAAATCAAGAAAGAATTCAGATAAAATCTCCGGGCTTAAGAAGGAGTTGGAGTCTCTGCAAAACGACTTCAAAAAGTCCGACTCCGAACAAAAAAAGGCTGAAGCAGATCTGGCGGCGGAGACGAAGAGGGGCGCTTCTGAGAAAGCGAAACTACAGAGCCTGACTGAGAGCATCAGGGATTACAAGACCAGGATAGCAAGCTTAGCAAAGTTCGTCAAGGAAGCCAGATCGAATATTGAGGAACAGGCGAAGAGCCGGCGTGAATTCGAAGATCGGCTGAAGGAGGAGGAGAAGGCAAAGTCGGAGGCCGAGAAGAGGTTTGAGCAGGCGACCAAAGCGAAGGAGTCTGCAATTGCGAAAAATAAGGACGCGATGGAGAAGAGGAAGAAGGCCGAAAGGGATTACCAATCCACAGTCAAGCCTAGGCAGGACGCCGAGAAGAAGGCGAAGATGGCAGAGAAGGCGATGGAACAAGCGAAGAGGGACTTCGAGAAAACCGAGGGGCTCAGGAAGAAAGCCGAGGCCGATGCCAAGCGTGGCTCTGAAGAGAGGAAAAAGGCAGAGGAGGGCTTGAAAGCGGCCGAGAAGGGTCGTGACGAGGCGCAGAAGGCCAGAGACGAAAGCATGGCTGCGACCGAGAAGGCTAGAGACGCTCTGGCTGGCGAGAAATCGAAGCAGAAATCGGCCATTGAGAACCAGAGAAAGGCTGAAGCGGCCAACAAGGCGGCTCACGAAAGGGTCAAGAAGGCCAAGAAGGATGCCGACGATGCCACCTCGAAGTTAGGCAAGGTAAGACAGGAGGCCAAGACCGCAGAGGATGCGGCAAAGAAGGCCGAGAGCGATAGGGCATCTGCAGAGAAACAGGTCGAAATAGAGAAGAAGAGGGCGAGCGAGGCTCTTGAAGAGGAGAAGAAGCAAGAGATAGAGAGGGACCGCTCACTAAAGAGGTTCGAAGAGCTCGCCAAGGCCAGACAGGGCTTCGAGAAAATTTCCGCAGAGGAAAGAAAGAAGAGAGGCGAGCTAGAGAAGAAGGCGGCCGACAAGAGGAGGGCCACTCTGGAAACGAACAAGAGGACCGAGGAGGAGTCTAAGAAGAAGGCTGCGGCTGAGAAGGAGTCGGAGAAGGAGGCTGTCGCTCACAAGAAGGCTAAGGAAGATCTCAAGGCGGAAACAGAACGCTGGAAGGAGGCAGAAAGGAAGCTGGGTCTGGAGACAAGCGCCAGGAAGAAGGCCCAGAACGAGGAAACCAGGGCCAAGAAGGAGCGGGCTGACACGCAGAAAGAGTTCCAGGAGGCTAGGAAGAGCCGAGTGGAGGCTGAAAATCTAACCAAGCAGGAGGAGAGGTCCGCCAGAGAGGCGCTAAAGCGCGCAGAAGCCGAGACCAAGGCCAGAGAAGACTTCGAGAAGGAGATTGAGGAAGAGGAGAGGCGCCGCGAGCAAGCGAAGGCAAAGAAGAAGGCGCTCAAGAAGAAGAAGCTCAGCGCCGAGGAGAAGGCCAGAGAAGAGGCGAGGAAACGCGAAGAGGCCAAAGAGAAGATCAAGAGGAAGGCTGAAAAGAGGCGGAAGAAGAAAGAGGAGGCCCGTCAAAGGAAGCAACTGGAAAATGCCCAGGCTGAGCAGGAGGCAGAAGCCATCCGCATGGAGGTGATGATGAAGCTCAATGACCTCAAGGCACACGAGGGTTCTATGGGCAAGGAGGAGTACACCCTGGCGAGAATCAAAATCAAGTCGGCGACCGTTGACTTCGATGCTATAGGGGAGTCAGGGGATACGAAAGACGACTTGCAGCAGATCGATGGAATAGACATGGGCCTGGAGACCAGGCTGAACACGCTAGGAATTTCCACTTTACAACAACTCTCGAGGATGGATGATGACATATCCGACGACATAAACGACGCTATCGAGTACATGCCTGGAAGGATCCGAAGGCAACTCTGGTCCGAACAAGCCAAGATCCTGATCGAGCAGAGATAGACACCCCTTAAGGGGGTGTCTAAATCGAAAAAACGGCCCTTATCTTGGATAAATCCAAAAGGGAATTTTACGCGTTAGAGAGTCATGCGAGCGCAAGCAAGGACCCCAGTGAGGGCGCTGGCCCTGGTCCTTCTCTTGCTGGCAAGCACTCAACTGGTCCTCCTCACGGCAAGGGAATACTCGCCCACGGAACTGGGGATAGATCGGCAGAGATTCGTGCTTGACAATTCACAGGTTGCAAAAATTGACCTGGGCTCTGACCATGCCTGCGCCATCGGAAACCAGAGCCAGATGAAATGCTGGGGTTCGGGAGACAATGGCAAGACAGGTCACGAGAACTCCGATCACTATGGGGACGACGATCAAGAAATGGGGCAGTACCTCATGTTCACAGATGTGGGTGAGGGGCTTTCAATCTCCGAAGTCAGCGCAGGAGGCTCATTTACATGCACTCTGCTCAACGATGGCTCCGTCAAGTGCTGGGGGAACAACCCCTACCTTGGATCATCTGCTGGTGTGGAGGATTCTGGATCAAAGGGCGATGGTTACCTGGAAATGGGCTCAGGAATTGAGCCGGTCCACCTGGGGGATTGGGTTGCAACGCAAATCTCCTCGGGCGGTTCGCATGCTTGCGCGATAGTCGAGAACGAAACAACAGACTCACTAGTCTGCTGGGGTTACAACGCAGACGGGCAACTAGGGCTTGGTCACACCCAAACAATAGGCGACGAGGCTTCCGACCTCGTTGGTGGAGAGTTGCCCCACGTTGACCTGCCCGACAGGGGCTCGGAACTATCCCAGGTCTCTGCAGGCAGTAGCCACACCTGCTTGCTGTGGGCCGATGGAGAAATCGGTTGCTGGGGATCGAATAGCAGGGGTCAACTGGGAGTAGGTAGCACAGATGACCTCAGTGACGCCAGCTCTCTTGTGATTGTCGACCTCCCGACTGACAGGATAGCCACAGATTTGGCTGCCGGACAGGATATGACATGTGCCATCCTGGACAATGGGGATCTGGCTTGCTGGGGAAGGGGGGACGATGGCAGGCTCGGAACCGAGGACGTTCTGGACAGGGGAGACTCGGTTGGCGAATTGGGGGACAACCTGAACATAGTTGACCTTGGAGATGGCCTCACAGTCAAGTCGATTGGGGTGGGGCTTGGTTCCTCGTGTGCGATTCTCGATGATGATGACGAAAACACGGATGACGTGCTGAAGTGCTGGGGCCAAGGATATGGCGGCGTACTAGGTCAAGGAAACGCGAACAACCTCGGCGAAAGTGTCAACACCATGGGGAACTTCCTTCTTGCAGTCGATGTAGGCTCCGACATCCACCCAATCTCCGTGGACGTCGGTGATGCTTACACATGCGCACTGATGAACAACAGCATGGTGAAGTGCTGGGGTTTGGGGCAGGAAGGCCGGCATGGGATGGGATTCAATGGCAACTACGGGGACCAGTCCAGCGAGATGGGAGACAACCTCCCCTACATCGAGCTATACCTGCCAGAAGATACGTTCGACCAACCATGCGACTTACCGGCCGAGGGGTCTCCACTTTCCCAGCAGACGCTTGAGAACGCCAATTCTTTCATTGGCAACAAGAGCTCTTCGGCACTAACTCCGGATTCATGCGGAGCAGTGGCATACTTCGACGAAGTCAACGACGCGGTGAAGTTCGCGCTTTTCCAGAAGGGTAAATGGGCCACAGAAACCCTAGAGGAATTGGATGGAAACAAGGAACTACGCGACGTAGGAGTGGCCATCGATGCGAACGGAATCCCTCATATCGCGGCAGGGGTTTTCGACAACGATGCAAATACCGGCATCTTGTCCTACTTCACAAAGAAAGACGGCGATTGGATTTCGACATCTTCGTACAACATTAGCGAGGACACCAAGGCCGTGGCCATAGAAATCGACGCAGATGGAGACATCTACCTGATAGACCAGAGAGTCGTGTCTGGCGGTCCTGGAGTAGCAGAAATTGAAGTTCGAAGGTGCACTGCAGCGACATACTCCGACAATGCCTGCGTTGGGGCGGGGGGGTTCGAGAACAGATCGCCTGATTGGACTATAGAAGACGCATCCAACTCAGGAACCCTAGATTCTGACGTTTCCAACGATGGGGAAATCCTCGTTGCCTTCCTCGAAGAAGACTCTGGCTCACAAGGCTTCGTTAAAGTGGCAGAGATTGGCTCATCCGGCATAGGAACCATCATGAATACCAGTATCACAGGTCACGTATCCACAGCCAATTCATCACTATCCATCGACTTGGGGTTGGATGGCTCCATCCATCTGACCTACCTTGGTGGTAGCGGGGGGCTCCACTACGCCTCATGCTCATCGGACTGCGCGGACGACAGTTCATGGTCTTCCGAGAATGTGACTAGTTCCTTGGGCGTAACTGAGACAGGGGTAATTGACATAGCAATTGGCTCCGACTTGTCGGCCCTGGTCCTCGCAGGAAACTCGGAAGGTACCTTCGCCCTCCACAAGAGCGAAGGGGCCTGGGAAGTTACCCAGCTTGGGAGTACGGGAGGAGCAGACTGGATAGCAGTCGAGCTCAGCGAACAAGGGAAAATGTGGGGATTCACCTACTATCCAGGTTCTTCCTCGCCACTGACACTGTTCCTGCAGGAGGGAATGGCTACCGCAGGCCTGCTAAGCGACATCGATGGGGACGGTTGGACAAGGTGGGATGAGATCAGGTGCGGTTCCGACTACACCGATACATCCAGCAGCCCGAGCGACGCGGACGGGGACGGATTGTGCGACGCCCTAGATGACTGGGAAGACAACTCCATTTCCGCGGAGTCTGACGCACTGAGTCTGGGCGAAGAGTTCGGGTGCGCTGTGCTATCTGACTATTCGGTAGCATGCTGGGGGGACAACTCGGAGGGGCAACTGGGGAACTCAGAACCAGAATCGAGCAGCCCGTACGCGGTTCTTGTTGACCTCCCCAATGGTTTCCAAGCCTCGGCTGTTGACGCTGGATCGGCACATGCGTGCTCCACGGGGCTCGATGGGAGGCTGGTCTGCTGGGGGAGGAACGCCGCGGGACAGCTCGGAAGGAACACCACTTCGCCAAGCGAAGCCCCGGGATATGCCAACCTTCCAACAGGTGTGACGGTGACTCAATTCGCTGCTGGCAGTGACCACAACTGCATGGTAGGGACTGATTCAGAGATGTACTGCTGGGGGGATGGAAGCGATGATAGAACTGGGAAGGTCCAAAACCCGAGCCTCAACACTCGAGTGTTCGAGAACTTCACTGATAACTCCAGGTCATGGACATCTAGCCACACCAGCTACATCTTCGGCCCGGCCGAAGGACTGGATCACATAGACAGGAGGTACTACTGGAATTGGTACGACTTCAACATCTACTCCGGAGCCGAATTCGAAATCTCCCCTGGAGACGTAATCTCATACAAAATGAGAGGATATTACCATGGAGATAACTCAAACGAGTACATCAAGTTCTATGCTGACTCATGCCCCTCCTGTTCGTCATACCAGGAGATTGGGGTAACTTATGCCAACAGCACTACCAGCGGGTATACGTGGTCAGACTGGCAAGACATCTCGTTTGTAGTTCCTGAAACATATACGGGTAGCGGATCGGTGTCGCTAAAAATAAGCACATACGGCTACAGAAATTACGTTCAAATTGACGACCTAGTGATCAAGAGGTTGGGATATGGCTCCCTGAACGAAATCACAGAGCCCTCCAGGGTGAACTGGGGCGAATCAGGAGGGGTGACGCAGTTGTCACTGGGTGATAGCCACTCGTGCGCACTTCTGGGTTCGGGCGAGGTTTTCTGCTGGGGGGGCAACGGTGGAAAATACGGCAACTACCTAGGAGCTTCCTTCTCCGGGGACGGGACTTATCAACCCCGTGAAGTCGACCTCTCTTCGAGTAGCCTGGTTTCTTCCAATTGGACCGGAAGCAGCGTTTCTGGAATAAACGCTGGAAGCGGGGTAACCTGCGCCGTAATGAGAAGCGGGGAATCCCTATGCTGGGGGAAGTCGTCAGAGATCACCCAATCCACCCAAACACAAGTTACGGTTGCATCCCCCAGCTCTGGAGGAGACGTAGGAAGGAACCCCGCTCTATCCGTTGACTCAACCGGAAACTGGATTATCGCCTTCCAAGACGAGGGCAGCATCTCCTACGCGACTTACGACGGATCCTCCTGGTCGGTAGAAGGGGCGTGCCCGGCCTCCGAATGCGACGGAGTGGGCAACGACCTTTCGATTGGGCAAAACGGCAATCCGCACATCACCTCTTACGAGATTGGGAACGAGGAGCTGCTGCACACCAAGCTACTCACGAACTGGACGAACTCGATAGCCTACGCTTCTGACAACCCGCACTACACAGCAACGGCAGTAAACCAAACGGGTGGACGCCATGTTGTCTACTACGATGGGAGCAGCAGGGACATCATGTACACGCACTTTAATGGGTCCGTATGGTCTGAACCAGAGGCCATCGAGTCAGATTCAAACGGCAACAAGAGATTTGGCGTCTCATTCAATGATATCGAGGTAGACAGCCTCGGGAGGCCGCACGTCTCCTACTCCTATTGGGACAGGGCAGCAAACCCCGATGTGAACTACCTGAAGTATGCCTGGCACAATGGAAGCGAGTGGAACATCACTACTCTTGAGAGCATCACCCAGAACAACGGCTTCGTATACACGTCACTCGCTATTGACAGCAACGACCTGCCGCACATCTCCTACTACGACCCCCTCAATGACACCCTTAGATACTCAAACTTCGATGGGACCTCATGGAGCGACTCGGTCCTGACTTCTGGAGGGAACAACGGAAAGTACAACTCGATTGGCATCGATAGCAACGACTACCCTAGGATCTCATTCTACAATGATTCATCGGACGACCTAGAGTTGGCTTCCTGGGATGGAACGGCATGGTCTATGGAGATCGTCGACAGCACGGGTAACGTAGGGACCTACTCATCAATCGCCATCGACAGCACTGACCGGACGAGAATTGCGTACTGCACGCCGAGCGGTAATGACCTCAGATACGCCTCGCACGACGGCTCCTCCTGGGACATCGAAGACGTTGACACCGACAGATATTGCAGCTACGCAGCGATGTCACTGGGTCCGAATGACGCCCCCAGAATCTCCTACTATGACTCCTATAGCGATGATGCAGTTTTGGCCTACAGCAACTCGGTCGGGCAGAACGAGTGGACCCTTGTGGCAGTGATGGAAGATGGAGACAGTGGCGGATACATGTCCATGGACACGGACTCGGATGGCACGGCATTCATGACTTACAAGGATGGGACGAACATCGACCTAATCCACTCGGAGGTTTACACCGCCACGGTCTGGGCTACTGAAGCAGTCGCCTCTACCGGAGACCTGTCGTCCAGCTACCCCGGGTCATGGGCAGGACACATCGGAGGGGAGTTCCACTCAGTTTACGTAAATGCCACAAGCGGCATGATGGAGCACCTGATTGGCTTCGACAGGACGGAAAAGAAGGTTCAGGTTGCCAGCGGTACCCATGGCACTTACGCATCCATGGCAACAGACAGCAGAGGCAATCGCCATGTGGCATACCTGAACTCATCAGCAGGTTCACTGGATTACGCAAAGTTCAGCCATTCCGGGGTATCTGTCGAGCGAATAGACATAGGTTCGGTGGGCCAACACCCCTCAATCGCAATAGACTCCAACGATAGGCCCCACATCTCGTACGTAGAATACTCAAGCCACTTGCTGAAGTACGCCCATTACGACGGAACTGGATGGGAGGTCAGCACCATTGACGACCTAGTCTATGGTGTGCCAAGCACTGCCATCGCACTGGGCTCCAGCGGATCCCCCGAGATTGCATACTCAGCCTACAACTATTCTGGCAACGAACTGAAGTACGCCATACTGGAGGGGTCCGAATGGACCTTGCAAACGATAGAGACGGCATCCTCCGGATACAACAACCAGCTCCACTCAATTGACCTGGCCATGAACTCATCCTGGAACCCGCATATAGTATTCTTCGATGACTCAGACGATGCCCTGCACATCTCGATCATGGATAACGGCTCCTGGACTACCTCGGTAGTGAAATCCGATGCAGGCTTCTACGCTCCTGGGTATCCGGGACGAAGAGGGGCATCGATAGCGATAGACTCCTCAGATGGCTCCCACGTCTCCTACTTCGACAGAGTTGGTTACGACCTGGAATACGCATATCGTGCCAGCAACGATGATTCCTGGACAATAACGGCCGACATAGACACTACAAGCTCCTACATGGGCTGGAGCAACTCGATCGACCTCGATTCCGATGGCAACCCCCACATCGCATACTTCGACTACAGCTCAGATGACCTGGAGTACGCCTACTGCCCTGCCTCATGCAATTCAAGCGCCTCATGGATTATCGAGACGCTGGACAGTGCAGACCAAGTGGGCGAATACCCCAGCATCTCATTAGACGCCCAAGACCAGGTGCACATCTCCTACTACAACATCACATCTGCCGACTTGAATGCAATTTCAATTAGGGAGTCGCCAGCAGTTTCACAAATCGGAATTGTCGGGTCGCACCACTACCAGCTAGGTTCTGCACAAGACAGCTCTGGTAGGATACACATTAGCTACTACAACGGAACGGACACAGCAGGAGGTTTGTATTACTCCGTTTGGGATGGCCAATGGGCAACATCCCCTATCGACCTTTCGGGCGCGATGGTCGGGACATACTCCTCTTTGGACGTTGACTCAAGCGGGAACCCCCATGTCTCTTACCTGGAGACGACTGACGCCGGTAGCAATGTTGGGAACCTGAGATATGCGGTCCACGACGGTAGCTCATGGACCATCACCACTGTCGATTCTGGAGGGACAGTTGGGGGTTACACGTCCATAACGTTGGACCTTGATGACAACCCGCGGATCTCCTACTTCGACACTGAGGCGACCGCTTGGTCTGCAAACGGCCAACTGAGGCTGGCGACCCTGGAGGGTTCCTCCTGGTCGCACACCTACCAGGACAACGGGGCGGGCAAGGGATCCCAAGTCGCTATAGACTCTAGTGGTTTCATCAATATCGCTTACTTCGACGAGGACGGGGGGGCGTTGAACTTCTCACTGGCGGCTCAGGACGTCCCTGCAGTGATTGGAAACTCCGATTTCCACATTTCTGGCACATCCCTCGACTCTGGCGGGAGTCCGGTGACTTCAATGGACATAGGCGAGTCGCATGGATGCGCCCTAATTTCTGGATCCATCAAGTGCTGGGGAGTCGCCATCTCGGGCCAACTCGGGAATGGGGTCAACGTGGTTTCCTCAATGGACCCTGTAATTGTTGATGCGGTTTCTGGTTGGACCCCTATAGAAGTTTCAGTCTCCACGAGATCGGGGACAAATGGCGGGACATCGTGCGCCCTCTACTCCAGCGATTCCAGTGACGAAAACAGCATCATGTGCTGGGGCCAGGGGGGTTCCGGACAAATCGGAGACGGCGGTTCGAATTCACCTGCATCCCCTAGCTCATCGAGCCGGGTAATGCTAGACCCAACCACCCCACTAGGGGCCTCAGAAGGCAGCGAGAGCCTGTCAACAAACCCATACAAAGTGGCCGAATTATCACTAAGTGACTTGGGTAAGTTCGGCTGCGCCCGCTCCAACCAAGGAAACGTGAAGTGCTGGGGTTACAACAATTATGGACAACTAGGTCACGGGAACACCTCGACAGCCTCTGACGGGCCCGATGAGATGGGGAGCAACCTCCCCTTCGTCCCTCTTGGGTCGAACAGAACCGCGACACAGATCACCGTCGGCGAGCGACATGCATGCGCGCTTCTGGATGATGGCAGCGTTAAGTGCTGGGGTGACAACGGGAACGGTGCAACCGGCCAAGGCACATCTTCGGGGAACATCGGGGACGCAGCAGGAGAACTGGGGGATGACCTGCAGGCAGTCGACCTAGGGAGCGGCCTAAGCGCCACACAGATCTCTGCTGGGGGATACCACACCTGCGCGCTTCTGGATGATGGCAGCGTTAAGTGCTGGGGGTACAATGCTGATGGCCAACTTGGAATCGGGAACACCTCTGCCAGGGGCACTGGGTCGAACGAAATGGGGGATGAACTCGTTGCTGTCGACCTGGGGACCGGCAGGACCGCAATGACGATTGAATCGGGATACTCGCACACCTGCGCGATCCTGGACAGCGGCGTCCTGAAGTGCTGGGGATCCAACGCCTATGGGGAGCTCGGCCAGGAACACGACGAAGACATTGGCACGGGACCGGACTGGGATGGGAACAAAGTATCATGCGTTCCTGGCCTGGAAACTGCGAACAATCTCAGAGAATGCAACGCCCAACTGGGTGACGGCCTGGAGGGGATCGACCTGGGGGAAGGCCGTACGGCGGCCTCGGTCTCAGCGGGATACAGGCACACCTGCGCGATCCTAGACAACGGGAGCGTTAAGTGCTGGGGGTACAATGCTGATGGTAGGACAGGACTTGGTACGTCTTCCTCCAACACCGGCGACGAAAGCGGGGAGATGGGAGACGAACTGCCGCCGGTCGATCTCGGAATCGGGAACACGGCCTACTCAATCAGTTCCGGTTACTCCCACACCTGCATACTACTGGATAACCTCAGCGTGGCATGCTGGGGCGACAACTCCGTTGGCCAGATCGGAATCGGGACCAATGGCGACGTCGACTCATCCGAGGAGATGGGGGATTCCCTGCAAACGGCCTTCCTACAGACGTCTAAGTCCATTTCCGTGGTAGCGGGACTACTGCAGACCTGCGCCATTTTCGAAGATGGTTCGGCAAGGTGCTGGGGCGAGAACGACGATGGAAGACTGGGAGTATACAGGGAAGAAAACGACAATATCGGGGACGAGTCCGGCGAGTTGGGCAGCGACTTGCCCATTACTAACCTGTACATGGTCCCACCGGACTACGACCAGGACGGATGGATTGACATCTGGGACACGGATGATGATGACGATGGATACCTGGACACGGAGGACGACCTGCCATTCGACGAGAGGGACTGGTTCGACCACGATGGCGATGGACTGGGGGTAAACGTAGACACTGACGACGACGATGCGGAGGTGACCACCGCCGATCAAGACACGGCGGCCAAATGGTCTGATGCGGAGGAGTTGGAATGCGGGACTCTGTGGTGGAGCAGCCTCTCAGAGCCAACCGACTACGACGGTGACGGAATCTGCGACGCTATTGACGACGACATAGATGGCAACTCATGGGCCGACAGTTACCAGATCGAGTGCTACGGGGGAGAGGAGTCGGCTTGGTCGCATAGAGAAGTCTTCGATGCTTCGTCATCCTACGGCGAGTGGCCATTCTCCAACGCGGACTCTAAAGCGTACGGCTACGACTTCTTGCTCTCGCCACATGGTATCAGGTTCTTCTCCACCAATTCAAACTCGGCCTCACTGGATTGGTTGCTCAGGCACGATGGAAGTACTGTCGGGTCGTCGAGCATATCTGGAAGCTCCGAGTATGACTACTGGAGAGTGGAAGAGCGAAACGGGATCACTTACATTACAGACGAAGAAGGGGTCACCAGAGGGGACGATGCAAACTCGACCATTGGCTCCACGTCATACCTCACAGAACACTCGGGAACAACTTCGCATGACACCGCGATCAGCCTGGAAGGGGACATGGTGGTTCGATGGCACCAGTCTTCCGCGGACGGCCCCAGCATCAAAGGCTGGTACCTCAATGGTACGGCTTTCTCTATCAACGGCCCGGGAGGGCTTTACTCTCCAGACGGAGACGTAGGGGACTACCAACATGGGCAGATTGCTTTCGGTCCAAACGGGAGGCTCCATGCACTAGTCGTGAACAACTCGAGTGGCGTGATTGGCTTCTACCACTTCTACTCGGACCTCGGGAGCAACCTCTCAGGGAGCTCCACCGTCTCATGGAGCACTCCGAGCCTGGTCCTGCAGAGGAACCAGAGCACGTTATGGAGCAGCGTTAGCGATCATTCGGCCACCGAGGAGCACACTGCTGATCTGATCTACGACGACGGGAGCCTTTACGCGGGGATGTACAATGACACGGACCTATGGTTCTCTGAATACAGCAGTGGGACTTGGAATACAGAGATACTGGCGGAATCAACAGGCAGGAACGAAGGGGTCGAGATTGGCGTCAACTCCACCGGTTCTGCATATGTGGCATGGATAGACCATACCCAGGAAAAGGTCATCCTGTCTCACAAGTCCGGCAGCGATTGGGAGCACGAAGATGTCTGGCAGAGCAGCGGATGGCAGGAGTCTTCCTCACTGCCAGGGAAAAACTATGCAAGGCTCACTTTGCATTTCGATCGTCAAGATGACCCATACCTGATGTCTATAGACTCCAACGACTCCTATTCTTCCGCCATTCTCCACTACAAAGGAGTCCTCCTTGATCCCTCCTTCTACTATGACCCGATAGACGTCGGAGGGGACGGGGTCTGCGACACGCTTCAATACGCGGTTATGGTCTACGACTCCAACGCCGTTGTTTCCATCCAAGGCGACTCGGTATCAATGACCCCTACGTTCAGCGGACAGGACTTGGTGGAAGTCTGGGCCCCATCCCTGCCAGAGGGGCTAGAGGTCAACAACACTACTGGAGTAATCTCAGGTACCCCCACTAACATCGACACCGCGGGAACCACATACATCATCTACTCCAACAGCAGTACGGCCTCGTACCCGGTCTCAATCAAATTCACAATACGTGCCCCTTCCCCCATACATGCCGGCTTTGGGAGGATCGACACCCACCAGCAACTCTCTTACCGGAACGGGCCGGGTTACACACTCCACGAATACGACGACGAGAGCAACCTAATCTACTATGGACAGTACTACTCTTCCCAGTCTTGGGCCTCAGACGGCATTAGCGTCTCGATAGCCGGTGGGGACCATTACGTCGCAAAGAGATGGGCAAATGGCACATGGGCCTGGGTGGTCCCACTGGACTTCAGCTCGTCCACGGGCGGGCCCGGAGCACTAGCCCTGGACTCATCGGGCAACGTGTACATTACCGGTCACAGAGGCGGGGGGTCACTCGACATGCCCGGTGACGAGCACGACCTTCCCAACAGGGAGGCGGCGTTCTTCGTCTCATTTGACCGAAATGGGAGCATCAGGTGGTCCCAAGACGCATACATGGCATCGGGATCTTACGATGCTAACTGGCAAGTCTCAACCGACACCGTGGTGGGGACCCAAGGATTCGCCAGGATGCACGTAAACAACACAACCGGGGAGCTCACCATAGCCGGGCAGGTATCTAGCTCGTCATCCTCAGACCGCACGCTGTCATTCGGAAATGTCTCGCTGGAGATACCATCATCCGACTACAACTACCAGAGGCCGTTCGTTGCTCGGATCAATGCTACTGGGGGTTTCACCTGGGCTGCGACAGTCGTACCTTCTTCCGGCAACCACAGGACGCTGCAGGGAATTGGGGTCCGTAGCGATGGAGGGGTTGATGTGTTGATGAGGGGTTACGGGACCACCGCCTTGGGCGAACACTCAGTTGGGCTGGATGGGGTGCACTACATCATCGGCAGGCTAAACTCAACGGGAGAGTGGACTGGAGCCTCCACAATTGTGTCCGAGGATCCATCAGGATTCCACTCCACATTCGACTCAGCGATGATGGAGATCAACTCGGCGAACGAGTTGGTGATCGCGATGTGGATGAGTGAGGACGCATCAAGGGTGAACATAACTGGCACCCCTCACTGGTTCAACGAAACCTGCTCCGACAGCCTAGTAGTCCTGCGTCTTTCTGGGGCAGGGTGGTCGGTGGAAGAATCGGAAGAGTTCTGCCTCACTAGCGGAGGAGGGGTTTATTCGGAGTACTACAGCATGTTGAAGGTGGACTCCCAGGACAGGATCTGGCTTTTCCTGGGATCCAGATATTCATACCTAGCAAACCACCATAGGGTGATGCGACTAGACGGCCAACTGAATCCAGAGTTCGAAGAGTTCCTAATATCTAGCAACAGCCCGAGCACCACCTTACTTTTTGACTGGGAATACGTCTCATTCGACCCCCTGGGTAACGTTCTGGTAAACTTCTACACCAGTTCTAGCAGCCTATGGTGGGATGACATCTACATGAATAGAGTGTCCTACAACTGGAACTACCAGAGCCACTTCTTCATGGAAACGGCAGGCCATACAATTGGCGGAGAGAACGTCATCGCCGGGGAGCCAACCACCCTCTTTGGAGTGGTTGGCCTGAGTGCCATGGGGGGGACCTGCGATGATGGGAGCTCCTATTGCGACGAGAACCTGGATGGTTGGGAGGTTTACCCCGACCTTCCTGATGGCCTAAGCCTAAACTCAGACACAGGGGAGATATACGGTTCTGCAGACAGCAACATGTCCCTTTCCAGCTTCAGCATATGGATGAACGACTCCGCACTAGGAAGCAACCAGATTGACTTGTCTTTCGTTATTCTTGAGGGCAAGCCAACCGTGACCTACGAAACTACTGATTTCATCCTTACCGACACGAACGGAGACGGGAATCCAGACGATGGTGAGCCTGACCTATCATTCGAACGTGGAACCCCCATCACTCCAATCGTACCCACCGTTGTAGAAGGTACCATTGTGAATTGGACCTTCGTCCCTAGCCTGCCATCAGGCCTACACCTCGGCGAGAGCAACGGGACAATCTATGGGACCCCGGAGGTCAATCTTACTGCCCAGACATTCCAGCTTAGGGTCAGTAGCGAGGGTGCGACCACTAGGATAAACTTCCAGTTCCAGATCAATGAGCCCATTGTGACAATCGTCTACGGCAATGGCTCCTACATCATACCCCGTGACTCCCTGGTCAGCATCGTCCCGAGCCTCGGTGGGGGCGAAGTTGGGAGCTTCGGGATCAACTCCACGGACTTCCCACTTGGACTGAGCTTCAATACTACAAACGGGAAATTCGAGGGGATACCGCTCCTGATAACGGACAACACAACTTACACCGTATGGGCAAACAACTCGGGAGGAGACGTTAGCACCGAGGTCTCCATCTGGATCGTAGGAAATGGGATCACTCTGACGTTCCCTACAAGCAGCATTGAACTCGTAGAAGGCTCTGCGATGCAGCCAATTTCCGGGCAGACCTCTGGATCCACCCCTGAAAGCTGGGAGGTTTCCCCGGAGCTTCCTTCGGGACTCCAATTCGGCATAACAAACGGGACCATCTGGGGGACTCCAGATAACCACCAGGAGCAAACCAACTACACCATCTGGGCAAATGCATCTGGCGGACAGACCAGTTCAGTCACTATTTCCATTGCAATCCTACTGGACACCGACTCGGATGGAATTGCCGACCTATATGACCCGGACGACGACAATGACGGATGGAGCGACTCTTCCGAGGCAGGGTGCGGAACGGACCCATTGGACCCATCCAGCACCCCTTCGGACGTAGACAATGACGGGCTTTGCGATGCACTCGATGAATCCGATGACCGTGCAATCGCGATGGCATACGAAGTCTCGACCCTAGAGCTGATCACGAACGTCTCAGTACTATCCCTGACCCCCGTCACTTCCGGGGGGGCCATTTCCACATGGGAGATAACCCCCTCACTACCAGGAGGATTGGGGCTAAACAACACAACTGGAGAGCTTGCAGGTACCCCAACAACTTCATTCGAAAACACAACTTTCGTAGTGTGGGCAAACAACTCCGCGTTCTCCTCTTCATTCAACCTGACCATCTCATCCTCCCCATTGGACACGGACGGGGACGGGATCCCGGACGAGACGGACCCCGACGACGACAACGACGGTTGGTCTGACGCGAACGAGACCGCCTGCGAGACGGACCCCCTGGACGAAGACGAC
>MDSZ01034940.1_pt1 | contig 26846 bp, 24 predicted proteins | sample 811201 | NCBI WGS metagenome assembly MDSZ01 (sample SAMN05326647, study PRJNA326480) | marine metagenome | isolation source: seawater | place: Indian Ocean: North | collected 2010 | reverse complement strand
GGCCAGATTTGCAGCGGTATCCCTGATCATCCCTCTCCGGCCTGGGCGATTTGACTCTTTTAAATATTCGGTGAGCGCGCCCCCTGCCCGGTCGAAGGTCTCTGGCGCTCCTTGCATAGCCTTTGCGAGTCGCAGACCACCCCTCCGGAACGTAGGCGTGTACTTCTTTGAGAGGAGCTTAGAAACTCCCTCAACAAACTTACCGCCTATAGCAAGCTCTTTTGCGGTCGCGATCTTTTCGAGCTCATCCACCATCGACAAGAAGGCCAGTTCCTCAAGGTCTGCGGCGCTAGCAGCCTTTACCCGCTCGGGCAGCTGAGCCCCTTTTGGGGTCTTGGCCCGCATCTTGTCTCTTATTTTTTTGAACTTCTGTCCTTCTGCGCCGGGCTCATCGGCCTTGGCGTAAAAGAATCGGCGCTGTGCCTCTGATTTAAATGGCATCAGTATTCCCCAATCACACCATCAGACTGCCCGAACTCCTTGGCGAAAGCAAGCGCAGGCACTGGGTGAAAAGCATGGATGTTTGAGCGGTAGCCCTTCTGTGCGGCCTCCGCCAATGAGCGAGTCAAGTCCTGGTAATTCAGACGCGCGATCCAGTCCTCTTGCAGGATCTTGGGCAGCACATCGATTCCAAATAGCTCCGGGTCGTGCTTGATCTGTTTTTTGTCTTTGTTGGCTCTGTTCCATGCCCTAATCTGTGAAATCTTTCTTCTGTCTCCGCGCAGCCAATCTGGGTGATCGCCAGAGTCCTGAACAACAGCGGAGTCGGTTGCCGCCTTGACCACAACCTCAATGTTTCTTCTACGGACCGGAGCGACAGTCTTCAGCACACCATACAGATCCTCAGAGATCTGATCCTGCACGGCTTCCATGCCCTTCAGCGGCAGCAGGTCTCTTGAGTTGATGAACCCACTGGTCATGGCATCGCCCTTGCGAACCTCATCACCACGTTTCACATTGATGTCTTGATTGGCAGAAACATAGTGATCCTGCTTCTTTTTTCCTTTTATCAAGGAGATGAAGAAGCCACCCTGCGGTGCTTTGCGAATCCCATCGACCCGGCCGTCCAGCTTTGCCAGCGCTGCTGTCTCGACGGACTGCAAGTTTGTGGGCATCCGCAGCAGGTTGGATAGCTGCTTGAATTTGCCGACACTGTCTGAGCCGCGGCCCTTTGCAATTCCACCGTGGTGGAAGACATTCAGCGACAGCTGCGTCGAAGGCTCACCGATAGACTGCGCGGCCGTGACGCCAAAGTTTGTGCCGATGTCCATGGCCCGGCCGCTCTTTGTCAGTCCCGCGCATTTCTTGCACACGCCGTGATCGGCTTCGCAGCGCATTGGGGAGCGAACCTTGACGCGCTTCACGCCGGCCTTCTCTGCTGCGGCCTGAATCGCTGGAGTAAAGACCGCACCACGCGGCGCAAACTTATAGTCCCTGACAATGAATCGATCGACAATGTCTGGATCGTCGGTGCTGAGCTCAATGCCGTTCTTTGTCCCACAATCTGGGATCGTGACAATCTGGTCGATGGCGCTGTTGATCAGCTGCTTTGAGATGTAGCCAGGGTCACGAACACCCTGAACCTTGGCCACGGTCCCCTTTCGGGCGCCGTGAAGAGCCGTCCAGTAAGACCCCAGGTCCAGACCTTCGGAGTATGACCGGGTGATCATGTTTGGCACCACGCGATCCTTACCGTCCTTGACCAAAACCGGGGAGCTGATGATCTGCTTGAGCTGCTGCGGCTTACCTCGAGACCCACTCCGCATCATCTCGTAGATGTTTGTGGGATTTTTTTCCAGATCACTAAAGTTTGCCTTGTCCAGATCGTCATCGGCCTTCGAGAAGATCTTCAGCCGGTCTGCCAGTTTTTTACCTTTTGCATCTTTTAGTGCTTTTGCAAAGATCCCATCTCGACGCTTCTGGTTGATGACCGTGAAGTCATCCAGACCGATGGAGAAGCCCAGGTCCGTGCTGTAGTCGTTGCCCAAGTCTTTGAGCTTGTTGGCGACCTCCCCAAAGTGGCTGGGTTCTTGTTTTGCCACTCTGGTCAGCAGGGCCCTGATCTCCCCACTTCCGAGCTCGGGCATCTTGTCGCCCATGCGCAGGCTCTCAGGAAGCATGAGGTCGATCTCCGTCCGGCCCAGCGTGGTCTTCTTGCCGTCGATCTTGATCTGGTCCGTGAACTCGATCTCATCTTTATCCAGGGCGGTGCGTGCCTCCTCCACACTCTTAAAAGACTTGGAGGTGTCCTTGCCCTTCTTGGAGGCCAGATACACCCCGAGCACGCCCTCGTGCCCCGGCATGTACATGATACCACCAGTGGTGGGGTTGAAGAGGTTGTTGGACGGGAGCATCTTGTACGACTCACGAATCGCCTTTGGCGTCGTGGGCAGGTAGATGTTCATCGCATCGCCATCGAAGTCTGCGTTGAAGCCGCCGACAGTGAGCGGGTGAATCTCCAGCGACTTCCCTTTCACGATTCTTGGCTTGAAGGCCATAATGTTGAACTTGTGTAGGGCTGGATCTCGCTTGATTAGGACTGGATGATTTTCTGAAACGCGAGCCAGGATCTTCTCGACGATGGGCTCTCGATTCTCATAGACCTTCTCGGCCTTGATCTTGTTGCCGCCGTAGACCCTCGCCAGGTCGCGGAGCACGAACGGCTTGTACAGCTTGTATGCAATGTCTTCCGGAAGACCGACCTCGTCGAGCCCCATCTGCGGCTCTGGCGTGATGGTGGATCGAGCAGAGAAGTCCTGTCGACGCTTCATCACCTTGCTCTGGAAGTACCCCCTCTTTGAATCGCCTGAGATCTTCCGGCCGGTCTTATCGCGTGTCGCACCAGAGATGATGTCCAGTATTCCCTTGATATCGCCCTTGCGGCTAAGAGAACCACCCGTCCCGGTGAGCGCCTTCAGCCCATCGTACAGCGCCATGCGGCCGCCCCCAAGGAACTCATCTGGGATACCCAGGCTCTTTGTGTGGCCGTACTCCTCATTGACCTTCGCGATGTCTCGATACAGGTAGTTGAGGTCGTTGTTGGAGACATCACCCGTAGGCTTGAAGACCAGCGGGCGGAACACTGGCGGGAGAATCGGAACGGACTTCATCATGTAGGCGTCGGCCTTGAGATCGTTCCTGTCCAGGGCCTGGAGATACCGAATGCGCTTGTTGAGCTTGTTGAGCTCCGTCTTCCTGGCAGTCTTGAGATCCTCTTTGATCTCTTTGAGGTCTCTTTTAACGTCGACCTTCTCCAGCAGGTGCCGAATCGCTGCGCCGCCCACCTTGCCTTCGACAGACTCATCTCCAGACATGATGTTCTGGAACTGCTTCTTTGTCAGGCCAGTCACCCCAATGATGGCCTCTTCAAACAGCGGGTTGGGCATTTCCTCTGCAAGATCAAATCGGGAGTACCGGGTCCCCTCGTAGCCCCCAGTGATCACAGGATCGAACAGGCCGCCTCTTGCAGGCTTGTCCGTCTTTCCAACAAAGACCTTTGTCGGCGATGGGAGCGCCTTCGGCGCCAACTGACGAACCTGATCTTCTGTAAATGGCACCAGTGCGAGATTGTTGCCATCCTTCTTCAGGTTGACCCGCATCCCTTCGAGATACTTGGCAAATTTCTGGAAGGCGAAGGGAACCTTGGGCGTGGGGATCGGCGTTCCGTCCCGCAAGGCCCGGAAGAACTCTGGGTTCATCTCCGACTTGTAGGCGTACATCTCATGCAGATTCTCTCGGGCACCATGTGCCAGCATGGAGTACATGCCGAGCTCCCCGAGCGAGACACCTCCAGTCTTACCGCCACTGGTCGGCATACCGCTGACGTCATACTCCTCATCCAGCCCGCCGGCCCTTGCCTTCATCTTCTTCCGCACCTGATGGCGCAGCTTGAAGATGTACTGCTCCCCTGCCATGACCTTTTGCTTGTAGGCCTTGCCAGTTTCAGGGTTTATGAGAACCTCTTTGTCCTCGATGCCGTGCTTTTTGAGATCTTTCTTTAGATCCTCAAGGTAATTCTTTTCAGAGTCAAAGTTCTTGACCTTGAACGGCTGACCTGTCTTGTTGCTGATCTTCGCCGCGGCTGTCTCCAAGATCTGCCCAAGGTTGATTCGGCCGGGAACACCCATCGGGTTCAGCAGCAGATCCAACGCTTCTTTGTTGCCGTCTTTGTCCAGCCTGTAGGGCATCTGACTGTCGGGGAGGATGCGCGTGATGATGCCCTTGTTTCCATGTCGACCAACAAGTTTATCACCCTGCTGCGCAGGCTCCTCGGTCCGAACGTAGACCGTGATGGCATCTCCGCTGCGTGCGATGTCAGTCACGACGCCTGGAGTATCCCCACTCCACGACACTGACTTGTCGGTGAAGGTCTTGGTCTTCCCCTTTCGAATGGCGGACAGCCTTGACTTTTCCCCACCAGCAAACGGGTCGGACATGACCAGGATGAGCGGGTCGCCCGGATCGACGCGAGTGCCTACCTTGATGACTCCGTCATCTCCCAGCTTGTCGACTTGGCGCTTGTTGAACGCGGTCGGGAACTGATGAACGAACTTCCTCTTTCCCAGCGTCAGCCGATTTGAGAGCGAGGTATCTTTTTTTGTGATGTGCGATGACGTCAGCTTTTTTGCGGCCGTCTCTGAGATGATGACGCCATCCTCAAAATTGTACCCCCGGAAAGGCATGTAGGCCGTCTTGAGATTCGTACCCAGAGACAAGACACCACCCTTTGTATAGTTGGTGTCTGCCAGCAGATCGCCCTTGCGGACCTTTTGGCCCTTCTGGACGACCGGCTCGCTGTCCATCATGGTTCCGCCCTCAAGCGGGAAGTCGTTGTAGATCTGAACAACTTCTTTCTTCCCACGATCTCCGCGGATCACGATTCGATCTTTTGTGACGCGCTCTACGACACCATTGGTCGGAGATCGGAAGGACGCAACCTGACCAAACACTTCCTCGAACGTGCTGTCGGTGTCAGAAGCAACCTGCACCTTGGGCTGCTCCCGATAGACGAGCGACAAGGCCTGCCCACCCTGCTTGGCCGCAGTCATGGCTCGGTTCCCCTGGTTGTTCTGAAGAAAAGGAACCAGGTTTGTCGCAGCCCCAAAAACCGTGCGGGGACTGGGCAGGATGTAGTCAACGTCCTTCGGGTCAAGCTCTACCAGCTCTCCCCGGAAGGTTGCCTTCACTTTTTCCTTGGTGGGCGTAAATCGACGTCCCCGCCGCTTGTATTGATCCGTAAAGGCGACCTTTTTATTAAAAGCGTCTTTTGGACTGAGCTCGGCAACCTTGCCGGTCTTGGGGTCAATGAACGAGGCAAATAGAGTGGTCCCGCGTTTACGAACCCCGAGAGGAAGCGAAAGGGTGATCCCCGTCTTGTCGCCTTCTGGCGTATGAACTGGGTCCAAGAAGCTCAAGTGCGAGGCGTTGACTAGCTTGGAGTCCTCAAGGACTGCGTAGGAGGACTTCACACCGCCCTGATCGCCCATGATCGTGGTCTTTCGGTGACCCTCCAGCATCTGGAGAGGGTTCGTCTGAGGATCTTGGGATGCAAGAGAAGAGTTGAAGAAGGCGTTGATGGACTTCTGGATCTCTGACCGTATCGGTGCCAGCACGGTTCGAGATGAGCGCTTCTTCCGCATGGCTCGACGCCCCTGATAGCCCACCCGGCCAGCAGATCCACGGACGCGGTTTGCAAGCAGATCCTCCACGGTATGGGTAGACAGAAACTGCAGGTTGGCTCTATCGTCCCCCTCATCCGTGCCCTTGGACATGCTGACCATACGCTTCACAGACTTCAGAAGAACTTCTTTGTCGACCGTGTCATGCGCCTTGCCGAGAGTAGCCTCACTCACCTCAGGATCGATTCGGGTTGTTGCGAGCAGCGAGCTCATCAACTCTTCTTTTGGCGCATCACTATTAGTGGCCCTGCGAAGCTGGGAGATGATCAGGCGCTCGCTGCGGGCATCCCGATTTAGCTCTGCCAGCTTCTTGCCCATCGCCTTCTCGATCTCTGCGTCGGTAGCCCCGGCATTTTTCAGGAGGTGGTAGGCATTGATCTTCTTGTCGCCGACCTCCATTTTAATGATCCCTGTGCGGGGGACCATAAACATCCGAAACCGCTGCCCACCAAATCGATCACGGTTTGCGAGGTTGTAATCAGCTACGATGTTTTTGTTTGATGCCACGCGATGGAAAACTCCGGACTTCTGTCGAAGCTGGGTGTAGGACTGGTACTCCTTCCCATTCACGATGAAGCCATACCGATCCGTCAGCTTTGGGAGCTTCGCAAGCAGCAGTCTTTTTTTATCTACCACGCGGCCGTCTTTTTGGAGCTCCACGTCCCCGTAGATCGGGACGTCCCAACTCTTGCCATTCAGGATGGCTTTTTTCTGGTCCGCGATTTGGTACCGGCCGCCCTCGTCCCGGACGGCCACATTCGACACAACAATCCGCGTGTCCCCTGACTCGATCGGAAACAGCTCCTCAACTGCTTGCGAGACGCGAGATTTGATCTCGGAAAACTCTTCTTCCGTATCGAAACGAGCCATGGATATTTACCCTCAAATTGATGCAGAGCCAGGTCCGCGCTGCGGCGCGCGCTGATTCGGGTCGGCCCTCATATCGACAGGCTGAGCACCGTCCTCACCACCTTGCGCCCGGAGAGAGGCGACACGTTGCTGAACAAGCTGAGCAAGCTGCGGTGCCTGCTCCTGCATGCGCTGCATGATCGGCGCGGCCGCTTGCGGAGACATCTTCGACAGGCGCTGTGCGTACGCGTCCGCAAGTTCGATGACGTTTACGCTCTGGCCCTGCTGGCCCTGCTGGCCCTGCTGCGCTTGCGCGCCCTGCTGTGCCTGATCAGCCGCCTGCTGTCCGCCCTCCTGGGAGAGCTCCTTTCGGAGACGCATCTGGCCCTTGGCCTGGATGGCTTGTGCCTCCGTCTGGTACTGGGCCATTGTCGTCTGGCCTTCACCCTGGATGCGCGCCTTGTACGCGGAATCGATTCTCGTAAGCTCGAGACCTCTTCGAAGCTCCTGCTCAATGAGGCGAAGCTCTGCAATTGCGTCCTTGTCGAACTCTGCAAGAAGTGTCTTATCGCTGATCTTTCGCATCTGATTCAGCGACAGCATTAGCTGCTTGTTCTGAATGTCGTCGGCCATCTTGAAGGCCTTCATGTCCAGGCTGACCTCAGACCAGCCCATGAACCGGGAGACATTTGGTACCAGGAAGTGCTTCAAGAAGTGCCGGTGCATGTCGCGGTAGGTCAGGAACTGATTCTCAAGCATCCGCATCGAGACACTGGAGCCCGTCCAGCTCAGGCCGCCAAAGGCAAACTCCTGCGGGACTCCCATCCCGATAATGATGTGCTCACTGTGGGCACGAATCTCATTCGTCAGCATCAGCGACCTGCCGTTGCCGCCAATGCGCTGGTATCCCACGGGCAGCGGCAGGATCGGTTTATAGTTCGGGTCAGTACGCCACCGCTGGAGCTCATGCTCAATCCGGCGCTTCCAGTCAGAAAGGTTGATGCTTCGGTATGGGTTTGCCTCCGCATCTCCTGTCGCCGGGAAGATGATGTCCAGCGGAACGAGGTGCTCAAGCATGACCGCTTCGTTGGCCTTCTTCATGATCTGAAGATGGAAGCTGTCCTTCATCGCAGGCAAGATCGGAGGATAGCCCCACCCATCGTCACCGCCACCGATGGATGGTGTAGGTGCCTTGAAGTGAAAGACGTTCTCCTCAGTCAGGATGACGCGCTTCTTCGCCTTGATGGCCTCGATGAACTTTGCAGGGAGCTCTTCGATGCAACGCCGGTCACCCTTCATCACCTTTGCTTTTATCTTGCTTGGGATGGCGTACGCGTATTCTGTTGCCTGCGTAATCGGGTTGTGATCGATCGTAATGTCTGCAGGGTTCCACCGGACGACCTTGATGTTTTTGTAGGACTTGTAGAAAACATCGTGGACCTTTGCGGGCCCGTTGTGGCCGCACTCAGGGCACTTGAGGTGATACTTGAAATCTCTAAACTGCCACTGCTTCCCCATGTGAAGCTGCTTGATTCTTGCCTTATGGCCGCAGCCGCTGCACTCAAGATACTTGTGGAACGGGTACACCAGTGAGACAATGCAGTTGCCATAGGTGTAGTAGTCCAGACCAATCTCGATCTGCAAACGGTTGACGTTGATTGACCTGAATAAAAAGTCTTCCCACTTATTCTTTTTGCGATCAAATCCCTCAATCCCGCTCTCGCTGACGATCACCTTAGTGATCGGATAGCTCGCCATCTTCTTCGTAACTGAGCTAATCAGCGGGTTGACGAGGACGTGATACCGGCACCACTTGAACATGCTCTTGACGGTGTTCGGAAGCTCCATATGAGCAACGTCCCACCACTGCGATGGGTAACGAAAGACGTTGTTTCTTCCGTCGAGCGCGCCGAACCTAAAAGAGGAGTTGTTGTAAAGATTGCTTGGTCCAAATCCTGAAGTGTAGCCGGCCACTGGTTTACCTCTTTATTCTTTTGATTTGTTTCTGTATCTCACTCTCAAAAGTGCGGATAGCTCTTCTGACAGAGAGAACCTTGTTGACCTGCACTTCTTCGACGCTATCCGCGCCGACAATTTCTCGCTCAGTTTTCTTGAGCAAGTCTTGCACCGCTTTCATGTCTACGTCGATTTTTTTATCGTCGATGTACTCAAGGACGTAGGGCATACTCATCTCGAGCGGACCTTCAAGATAAAAAAGGCCATCGTGAAGACAGCATGCAGCGATGTAGCGCTTCACCTCTTCGCTGTACTCATGTGAGTCAAACTGTCCTGCAGTCTTCAGCGCGATGGCTGCCTCTTCTGGATCTGGGGGCTGGCTGTAGCTGAAGATAGCAACCTCCCCGGAGATACTCGCGGTGATCTTCTCGAAGGCCTCCCAATTCGACCAGAAGACTGCGTTGGCGTGCAGTACTTGGCATGCCATCAACCGCTCTGAGGTGACGCGGCCAATCGGTCCGTGACGGAGCCGCATCTCCTGCAGCAGCGTCTCGGGCTCATAGGCAATGAATTGTGGCCCAAGCTCACGGAGACAGAGTATGTCCAGCGTGAGCAGATGAAGGCCCGTCCGGTCAGACAGGAGACCCATCAGTAAAGGCTCCGGCTTGTGATGTCGCGTGCCATGGCGCCGACAACTTTCTTCTGCGGCAGGGGAAGAGCACTGAAGAAGGTAATCGGATCTTTGTAGAAGTTCATGGCAAACTCATGGCCGAAGCTGCTGATGAGTTTTTCATGGACCCTTTTGAGGTTCATAAGATCCTGCTCCGTCACAACATCATTGCCGATCTGGAAGGTGATAGATTCGACCGCACCCTTTGCTACCTTCTCAAAGGTAGCAAACCACGGATCTGCAAGATAGCTGTCCCAGTGCTGGCTGATTCCATTCGCAACGTCGAAGTCGGCAAGCTCATTGACGAATTCTTCGGGCGCAATATCAGCTTTACGGCTGGCGAGTTTTTGAAGTTCCTGTGCTCCAGACTCATCGACCAGACCTTTGCGGACCTTAAGATGCGTCAGGAGCGCTCGGTTGTAGCCGGTCCCAGCATATTTCGAGATGGCGTCGTTGAGAGGTATGCCGTGCTTCGTGGCCACAGAGGCAACCTTGACGGCATATTCGCGGCGCTGTCTGGGAACAAACTGACCGTGGTTGAGCTCGAAGTACGATAACGCAGTCTTGACGGACTCGGCGTTGTCGAGCGGATACTTCTTTGTGCCGTCCGCAAGCTCCAGAGCATAATCAATATCCGTCGCCGTCTCTCGGACGATTTTTGGTGCTGACTTGCCCGTGACGTTTACGATATTGGTTTTTGGCAAGAAGTCGCCGGCCATCTTCGACAGCTGGTGAGGGATCTTGAGCCCCCAATTCTCCAAAGCCTTGGAGATATTTGCTGCGGCGACCTTCTGGGCCTCCACAGGAAGAAGGTGTCTCGTTTTGGCAAAGTAAGCTGCAGAGATCCAACTGTTCCCGGCGTCCGCCGTAGCGAACTTACCCATGGTTTCACCGTCTTCAAGGAGCACCAGCGCATATTGGTTGTTGTTTGCCCGACCCTGGATCACCTGAGCGGACTTTACGATCTCTGGGATGCTCTCTTGAGGGAGCATCTCCTTGAGCAGCCTCCCACCATCATCGTAGAAGTCGAGAACTGTATGCTGGTAGGACATGTATGCCTCCGAAATACTCTTTGTTTTTGTTGAATAAGATAGACGGTACCATCCTGTACCCAGCTTAACATGGCATCTTAAAACAATGCCCTGCTCGGCTCAACCTTAACACAGGTATCCTTGCGAACATGCAGAAGAAAAGAGACAGCGACCAATTCCAGAAGCTACAAAATCAGTTCGGAACAATGGGGAGCGCAAAACCAGCGAAGCCCACAACCGTAAGTAGTACAAGAATTCAGAATAAACCCAAAAAGGAGAAGTATTCGCGGGTGTACAGCGGCCAAAAACCAGTCAGCCGTTTGACTTGGATTGATCGGGCGAGGGAGGAGAGGGCAGCACAGCGCTCCGGGTCTTCAAGTCAGCGGTTCAGACAGAGCCACGCAAATAATCCAGCGCAACGACAGAATCTATTGAATCCGTCCAGCTCTTCGAGTTCGCGATTCGGACAGTCCAAAAACTACAACAGCGTGTCACCATACCGGCCGACGGAGAATGTCCCGCAGTATGCCTACGCGCCAGCTGTGGTGGACGAGTATGGCAACCCTATCAGTAGCTGGCGCAAGCCTACAGCCAAAGAAGTCCTTATCGACTTTGCGTTTTTCGCAGGAGAGTTCTTGCTGGTCGCGCTGGGGAAGGCGCTGATTGATTTCTTTGCGGGTAATCGGCGATTTCACGCCGGCCCGAACGCGAGGTAGGTGATGGACAGGGATAAGGGCTATCGGTACGACTACCTGTACTTGCCGATCTCAAGGGTTGCGCCGTTTCTTGCGGCAACGCTGAAGCGGAGCCTGACTTTTGACTTGGATGGCTCTGGGCCGGTCCAGGCATGGAAAGAGAACTACACACATCTCCTGGTCCCAAGAGAGCAGCTTATCCCTGAGCAGGTTCTTCACCTGCCGTTTGACGTTGTCGACATCTGCCCGAGGACTTTTCCTCGGGTGGATGTCGGCTTGACGTTTGGGATGCGCGACGAGATCCAAGAAACCTCAAGACAGGTCTTGCTGGCAAACAATAGCGGCGTGTTGTCTCTCAGCTGCGGGAAAGGCAAGACAGTCATCGCCCTCCACGCCTGGGCCGCAACACATGTCCCCGCAGTCGTCGTGGTTCCCACAAAGGATCTGGCATGGCAGTGGAGGACACGAATCCTTGAGCACACAACGGTGCAGGAAGATGAGATCGGGATCTTGTCAGGGCCGCCCGACAAGTGGGACTGGAAGAAACCCATCTCAATCGCCACGGTGCATGCACTGGCTCGAGCATCGGAGCATCTGCCCAAGGGCGCTCAGCAGCACTGGGGCTTGATGATCTTTGATGAAGTTCATCGTCTCGGAGCGCCATACTTCAACCGTGCCGCCTCGACATGCTTGGGTCGGCGCTGGGGCCTCTCAGCTACACCGGGGCGTAAGGATGGACTGGATGCGCTATACCAAAGCCACATTGGCAGGGTAGTTTTCCAAAATCTACAGCATGAACACATTCCGGAAGTGTTCTTTGTCCGGACTGGGGTCGGTATTCCTGACAAGGATCTCCCAGACCTGACAGACCGCTCCGGAGAGCTACAGATCGCAAAAATCTACACCTGGTTGGGGGAGCATGAGAAGCGCAACCGCATCGTCTGCACCATGCTGAAGACCCTTAATGCGAAAGATCGAGTCACCCTTACCCTCACCGAGCGGGTGTCTCACATTAAAGATCTCCACCTCTCTTTTCCAGAAGCTGGAGTCATCCATGGCGCAGTAAAAGGGAGCGAAAGAGAGGCCGCGCTGAAAAACCATGAGATCATTCTGGCGATCACGCAGCTTGCCAGAGATGGGCTCGACAGATCAGACCTAAACACAGTGCTGATAACAATGCCATTCACCGATAGGGGAAGGTTTGAGCAGATTATCGGGCGTGCTCAACGAGCACCTGACCCGATCGTGATAATTCTTGAGGATGAGATAGAGATCTGCCGGCGGATGTGTGCAAGACTGAGAACTCACCTCAGAGACCTGAACTATCCCTTCCGGACTGTTGACAGGAGTTACTATGGAGAAAGAGAAGAAGACGGCCAAGATGGAGGAGCTTAAGAGAGAGTACGCAAAGTGTGAGAAGTGTCCGGCGCTCTGTGAGAGAAGGGACAAAATCGTTTGGGGCACAGGCAATCTCGACGCGCCGATCGTGGTACTGGAGTCGCATCCTGATACGCACGCCGAACCTCACGGCCTGCCCATGGGGGGTCGATCTCTCCAGATCTTCGAGCGAATGTTGCGGGGGGCAAAGATTCCGCTCTCCGACATTTACACGACAACAACGGTATTGTGCAGCCCAAAGACGCGTCAGCCACTTCGTAAAGAGCAGAAGGCGTGCTTCGATCGGCTCAGCCGTCAGATCGAGATCATCGACCCACTGGTGGTCTTGGTTATGGGGTTCTCTTCGGCCAAAGCCGTCACCTCTGTTAAATCTCGCTATGTCACCTTCGTCAAACATGATGATGAGCCCTACATGGAGGCAGTCACAGCCGGCGCTGCTGGCGATGTTCGCAGGAACGCAATCCTCACATTCTCACTGAAGGATATTGAGGCGGATAAGGGCGCAGATGAGCTAAACGCTCAAGCAAAACGCAGAGACTCTGACGTGTTCTGGGTGTTCAAGGGCCTGCAGCGAGCAAAGAGAATTGTAGATCAATATCGAGAGATCTACGTCAAGAAGTAGAAGACCGGTCTGGGCGTCGTCAAGTCGCCCAGACCCTCCAAAAGTTTTTTGTTTTCCTTCGCATAAGAAGGATGAAGTCCTATTGCTTCAACAAAAAAGGAGTCAAGCATGTCCGAAAAGACGTACAAGAATCGGCATAGAGTTCGCGCTGAACAGGTGAAGGCAGCGGTCGATACTGTTGTCAACAAAGAGACCAATCACAAGAGTCGATGGCAGCGAATGGAGATCACCGAAGGACCGTCCAGCGTCGGGGTCTCGATCACGATTGGCGAGAGCGCATCCTACGGATCTGAGAAGTGGTCCGCGACGATCACCAACCATGTCAGTCACGGCAATGTAGTCGAGAAAAAGGATGCGGCCTTCACGGAGGCGCTTTCTTTTTGCATGGAGAAGGTTCTGGTCGTCCGTGAGGAGATCTGCTCAAACATCTTTCCAAACACCTTCAAGAGGGACACATGAACTACGACCTGGCATTAATTGCACGGATCCTTGAGGAGCGAAACTTTGGGAAGGCCATCCGCGCCGGCGCCGATAGACCAGGACTTCTGGGCCCAGAAGCGAAGATGTACTTCAACATCATCGCGGAGCACCACCGCCAATACCATGAGGTGCCCTCGCTTGAGATGTTTCGTGAGAAGGTGCCCTCGTACCACCATGTCCTGACCACGGACTCTGTAGAGGCGCTGGTCGATCAACTCAAGTCCATCAAGCTGAGCAATGAGCTTGAGGACATCGTCAGTAAAGTGGCGAAGATCAAGTCCAAGTCGCCCTGGGAGGCAAAAGAGCTTCTTTCGCAGCTGGTTGAGGGTCTCTCCCTTCGACACTCGAAGGGCAACAACTACTACATCTTTGGAGAAGATGCTCAGGAGACAGTCGATCTTATGGCAACCCTCAAGGAGAAGCATGGGTTGATCGGCTACCCCTGGCCGTGGGATTTCCTCAACCAGAACTCGCTTGGGGTAATGGACGGAGAGCTCTACTACATCTACGGCCGCCAGAAGAGTCGTAAGACCTTCCTGGTGTTGTACATGGTGTTGTTCTATTGGGCAATCGGCCTGAAGGTGCTTTTGTTTACGCGAGAGATGTCACCCGAGCAGCTGAAGTGGCGGCTGATCGCCCTTCAGGGCAACTTCAACTTCGTCGATGTCCTGAAGAACCGGCTGCCAGAGGGCTCTACTGATCGAATCAAGCAGATGATGGATGAGATCTTCGACACAAAGAAGCTCATCATCACGGATGTCGCCGGAGGTGTCGGCGGATTTATCTCTGCCATTGAGGATGTTCAGCCTGACATCGTGTTCCATGACTACTTCAAGTCTATGGCAGACGATGCGATGGGAGACAAGGTCAACGGCGAGCATCGGTATGTGGCGCGCTGTGTCGACCAGATGGCGAGCTACATCGCAGGCAAGGCAAAGATCCCGCTGTTCTTTGTCGGCCATGCGAACCGGGACGGCGCCCGTTCCCGTGGCCGCAGCAGCACAGAACATGCTTGGTCGGACCACATCACGCGACGTGTTCATGGCGCTTTCCGTGTCATGACACACGCCGACACCAACCGCATGGCGTTCTTCCTGAACGCAGCCAGAAACATGGAGGAAGGAATGGGTATGACGCTCAACGCAAAGCTGTGTGAAGACTTCGGTCGAATGCTTAGCACAGATTACAGCTGGATCAACACCGTGCAGACGGACGATGCAGAGGCCGCAAGCCGCGGCAACTCAGGCGGTAATTCAAGTGGGGGCGGCCAGCCGAGTTCTGCCTCATCCAGCTCCGCTGATGATGGAGAAGAAATCAACTTCGACTCATTTCGGTAATGAGGTCCGTCGAAGATGTTGTTTCGCCTCTGCTGAAGGACATGCGCAGATCGGGGGAGGGGTTCCGTTCAACCTGTCCCCTATGCAACCATGCGCGCACTTTTCTGATCAGCAATGTCACCGGGATGTTTGTCTGCTTCAACAGCAGGTGTAGCCAGAAGGGAGGCCTGTCCAAGCTGCTGTACTTGATCGGACTGAGCTCTCAAGAAGTCTCTGCGCAGATGGAAGGTGTTCGTCTTGAAGACCCTCCGACCGTGTTTGACCGCGTCAGGTCCATTCAGGATAGCAAAATCCTCCCGGAGTACATCTTGGGGGCTTATGCGTTTGTCCCGAACAGTCTCCTGCGCGCAGGCTTTACTGAGCAGATCTTAGCTGAACACCAGGTCGGCTACGACCATCGGAGCAGCAGGATTACCTTCCCAATCCGAGACCACATCGGTCGATTGGTGGCCGTGACTGGCCGAGCCGATCCGCACGGGTATCCGCGCTACTTGGTCTACGAGGATGAGTATCGTAGCATCTTTCCCGGCTACAGGGCGGACAATAGAAGGCACTTATACGGCATTGATACCGTGTACGCTGCAAAATACATTAACAGCAGTGATTGTAGCCCAATCATCATTGTTGAAGGGTACAAAGCCTGTCTTTGGCTACGTCAACATGGCTACAAGAACACCGTCGCTCTTCAGGGCGACTCCATGACACCGACACAAGAGCTCATGTTAAAAAGAATGAGAGGAGAAAAAATCGTGCTTCTGGACAATGAGCCCGGCAAGCAACTCAGTGTTCCTCGAAAGGGATGTCGGGCATTTAGCATTGCTCGTCGACTTCGAGTCGCGGACCGTGTGCGTATCGGCACTTATCCCACAGGAACCAAGGGGTACAGCCCTGACGACCTGGGGGAGGCTGGCCTTGAGTTTGCGATCAGCAATGCAAAAACGCTTCTTGAGAGGAGGCTCTCAGATGGGATTCTATAAAAACAATACAAGCGGGTCACCGAGAGGCGGCTACAGCCGAGAGAAGAGAACCTATCCGGATGAGAGCACCCGGATGCTTTATCTGCCGAAGGGCGGCTCACGAATCATACGAATTCTTGATCTGGAGCCCGTTCGGGTCAAGAAAGCGTGGGTTGAGGGGCCGCAGAGGCAGAGCCGAGCGGGAAAGACCTACACTCCCTGGAAGCTAATCCCCTACGTTAAGGGGATGCCTTATCTGGAAGATCGTTGCGCGCTCAGTGCATTGATACCAAATCAGAAGGCCACAGAGGTTGCCAACTTCAAGATCTTCGACTTTGGGTGTTACCATGTCGAGCGTGTCGAGCGACGAACGGGGATCTCTGTTTCTCATACGCCATGCAAGTCGCCGACATATCACCCAAATCCCGACGCCTGCCCAGATTGCAAGGCTGAGAAGGAGCGCATTCTTGGCGGATTTAGGGTGCTGCCGCTTAACGAGCCAAGTCAGACAACAGTGCTGGCCCAACACGAAAAGCACATCCTGCAGTTCCCTGGAAGTCGAAACACGGCGAAGTTTTTCGGCAAGAAGGTGAAGAGCGTCTCGGCGCGGTGCGCGCACTGCAACCATGAGGTCTTCAACGAGTCTAGACTCCAGATGATGACCCCTGAGCAGGTCGTGGAATCCATCACCACGATGACTCACGAGTGCCCTTCATGTGGAGAGAAAGATCACCTCGTGGAGACAACGGTCTGTGCCGGTGAAGAGGTTCGGCGGGGTCAGATGACGTGGAAAAATGTCGAGGTTAAGCGCGCGACGATCAACAAGAAGTCTCGCACAGTCTTTAGCAGCGACCTGTTTCCGTTCGAGAGCCTCAAAGACAGTGCGGAGCGGATGGAGGTTCCGTACAAGATGTTCGAGGAGGCAATGAACCGGGAGTTTGACTTCGCGGCAGCTGCTGCTCCATATGGCATCAATCCGGAGACCTTCAAGGACAAAGAAAAGTACGTCAAGTTGATCACAAACAAGCAGGTGTTTGATATCAACAACGTATTGTATGGCTATAAAAAGCCTGATGAGCAGCAGTGCTACCTAAAGAATCCTTTCTTTAAGTAAGGCGCTGACCATCAGCGAAGGGGGTGCGGGGACTTATTGTCCCCGTATCTTATTTTTATGGGTGGGCGTCAGAAATGTCGCCATTCTTTTCGCATAAGAGAGATGACCACAACATCATGCCCAGGAGAAAGAGATGCGGATACTCGACGACTACATCAGCGCACAGTTTGACAACGAGAAGAACGAGGACAGAAAATACAAAAAAGTGGTGAACAGCTACCTGAAGATTGCAAAGCTCCTTGAACTGCATGAGGGAAAAATCATGCTGTCGGAGGGCGCGCCTGGATGTCTCGTCATCAAGTGCAGGAGCTTCATCATGACCGCTAAGAATATGGACGTGGTCTGCGGAGATGAGTTCCTGGCAGAAGGAGGGGTCATCAACGCATCAGCCCTGGCTGCGTCGGAGAGCTCCCGCGGCTACATGCTGCCCTGCGGTGAGAACGAATGGCGAAACATTCGAGTCCTAAACAGCAGCAGGCATCATCTTGAGAATGATCTGAATGAGCTTCTCTGGTCTTTCAATGCAGATGATGAGGGGTCATGCCTGGATATTGGTCAGGCATTTGATGAGGGGGAATACGAGATGAGTGGCGCGGCCTCGCTGAATGCGATCAAAGATCACGTCACATCTTCATCGAACGGTAAGGAGCGAGGCATATTCGAGCTGGACGGTAAGTTCTGTGACATCAGCCTGTCCCTCCTTCGCGGTCTCAGGCTGCTTGGTGCGTCCGTGTACTTCAGGATTATTCCAGAGCATGACGGGCCTATAATCAACTTCGTCCATCAGGAGCTGGGGTTGGTCGGTCGGGTAATCGACTCGTCGTCCCGGAGGCATCTTGGGTCTCGGCAAGCCCCAGATGGCAGGTCAATGAGCGTGGGAGCATGCTATGCGTGCTGGATATCGCCCGACGACGCGGTAAAGCAGATCTACCAGAATCGTAGCAACACATTCTACTACGACGACGTTCTACTGGATGTGGCTACCATCGTCAGCAGGGGAGTAGGCATCGCAGACTGGATCAGCGTTCTGCGCTGGCACATGTTCTCAGATGAGAAGATCCAACAGATTCTAAACGACGCAGAGGACAAAGGGATCTATGATCTGATCAGGCGAAATGGCATCGCCACCTCCGAGGCCACAGATGTGCTTGAGCAAACCGGCCGCATCCCCCAAGCAAAGAAGAGGTACTTTGATCTCAACATGGAGGCACAGCGGATTCAGAAGCGGATTGAGTCAAGGTACGGCCAGCTCTCTCAGGAGAGCCTGTTCTCGGACCACGGAAATGCGCCGTATGAGATTGTTGAGATCTGGCAGGCCGCCAACGATGCGCTGAACGTGCTGCGGCACAATATCGACCTGGTTGAGAGCGACATCCCATTCTAAAAGGAGAAGAGTAATGCTGGACGACATAAAGCACTTAGACAAACTTCTTAGCGAGGGCGCCCTTGTTGTCGCCTTCATCGAGAAGAATCCCGTAGATGAAAGCCCTGATCGCTGCTGGACCGGTCACATCTCCCGCCGAGCACACATCACGGTGGTGGATGGTGTGTGTATCCAGCACCGCTGGGGACTGGCAGGCCAGAAGTACAACCACCAAGATACTCTTGACATGGCCAAGCTGTGGGGAAGAGAGGTAGTTAAGATTCGCTACATGTGAGAAGGAGAGATGGAGATGAGATTTGAGTCGAGAGTAGACGTGCCACCCGCCGTTTATATCGACTCGCCTGAGAAGGCGGAGGCAGCGCTGCGGCGCTGCTTTGCGTCTTCTTTTTTGGCGATCGATACGGAGACGCTGGGAATTCAGTACGGGTCTATGGGGGATCAGATCCTGAACGTAGGCCTCTGCCCTGATAAGGGCTGTCGGTTCTTTGTCCCCCGAACGTACTTGTACCGATTCAAGTGCTTGATTGAGGACAAAGAGATCGTCAAGATCTTCAGCAACTACAAGTTCGATGCCCACCGCTTCGCTAATGCCGGCATCGAGGTCAATGGTCCGATTGCAGACACCGTCATCATGGATTGGCTGCACGATGAGGACACCCGTGAGGGCAAGCATAGCCTCAAGTTTCTTTCAAAAGACTATCTCGGCATCACGATGGATAGCTGGAAAGAAATTGTGGGCCGGAACAATCCTGCTGACATCTTGCCGGGGCATGAGATGTGGCCACGCATGTTGGACTACGGCACCTTGGATGTCTGGGCAACACTGGAGATCTTCTTCCTGCTCCGGAAGTGGCTGTCCAACAGCTACACAGACCGGGCGAAGACGGCCACGCTGATGGACCTATACTGGCGAACAGAGGAGCCCCAGCTTCGGTGCCTGTACCGCATGGAGCGAGAAGGCATCCTGGTCGACCAAGACTTTCTAAAGTCCGTGGGAGAAGAGCTCGATAGCGAGATGTTTGAGATTGCCGCCACCCTCAATCACATGGCGGGCAAGGCAATCAATATCCAGAGCACCAAGCAGATCAGTGAGTATCTCTTCAAGGACCTGGGTCTTGAGCCAGTAAAGCGAACGCCTAGTGGCGCACCATCCTGTGATGAGGAGGCCCTTACAGCACTCGCACTTCAAGGCGTAGAGTTCTGCGGAGTGCTCCTGGAGTATCGAGAACGGGCAAAGGCAAAGAACACCTACGTCGATGGACTGATCAAGAGAATCAGCTATGACGGAAAACTGCACACGGAGTACAGCCCGACCAAGCGGACGGGACGTCTTGGGTCTAAGAATCCAAACCTACAAAACATTCCAAACCCGGCGAAAGATCCCCGCAAGATAAGGAAGGCCTTCATTGCGGACGATGGGTGCGTTCTCATCGTAGCCGACTATGGCCAGCTGGAGTTCCGTGTCCTTGCACACTTCTCGGGCGACGACGCAATGATTGCCGGTATCCGAGATGGCCGTGACATGCACTCTTACACGGGAGCGCTGATGATGGACATCCCTTACGAGGAGTTTGTCAAGCGCAGAAAAGATGGAGATCAGACCATAAATGCCATGAGGGCGGCCGCAAAGGCTATCGGCTTTGGGATCGCTTACGGAATGGGCGTCTACACACTGGCAAGCCGACTCTCAGATGCCCTCGGCAAAGAAGTAAGTGTTGAGGAAGCGCAGGAGTACCTCGATCAGTACTGGGCGGCCTTCCCAATGGTCAAGCCCAGAATCGAAGCGTTCAAGAAGAGCGCACGAACCAGAGGGTATGTCGAGACCATTACGGGACGGCGGCGGCGACTGAGTGGGGCAAAGTCGGGGAGCTTTAGGATGCGGAAAGCATGTGATCGACAAGCCGTCAACGCACCAATTCAGGGCAGTGCCCATGACATCGTCAAGCACGCAATGATTCGCTGCAGCAATGACAGTCGACTGCGCGAGCTTGGGGTGTCAATCAGACTTCAGGTCCACGACGAGCTCGTCTTCAATTGCCCCAAAGAAAACGCTGAGCAGGCATGCGGCATCATCCAGGCCCACATGGAGGATCCCCTGCCGTTCGAGTTTGCTGTACCCTTGACGGCAGAGCCTATGATCGTGAACAATTGGGCAGAAGCAAAGTGAGGAGAAAGAGATGAGTGAAAAAAGTAAAGGCTACGACGACTTTATTGAGTACAAAGTGCCGCAGGTCGTGAAAGATCGCACCTTGTCCGGCAAGTACTCTGTTAAGGTCGACGAAGAGAATGTTCTCAACGACGATCCTGTACCCTTTTTCGGCCGCCCCAGCGTGCAGGCAGCCGAAATGCAGAGAAAAGAAGACGAGAGAATCATACGGATTCTCCTGGGACAGCCAGAATATCCATCAGTAGTGTCTTACTCACCCGGCGCTGTGGTGGGGGCGGCTCTCTCAGCATCACCCCTGGACGACAAAGGATGACCGCTAATGATTGGTCCCATAAGATGAACATGTGTACCGACCACCTTGTCGGGAACGTCAAGTAGGGGAGTTGAAGATGATGGAAAAGCGTGCAGTGGTGATGACTGAAAAAGAAAAGACGGCAGCAAAGAAAGAGGAGAAAAAGAATGAGAAGAAAAAGGAGCAGACAGAGGAGAAGTAGACAGGCAGAAGAAGATGAGATGAATGCCTACCTGGAAAAAACTTTAGGCACCGCATTCATCGAGTCTCTGAATAAACCGTCGAAGTCTTCTATCGAAGTAATACCGACTGGATCAGACGAGCTTGATCACTCTGTTTTACAGATAGGCGGATTGCCGCGCGGCAGGATCGTTGAGCTATACGGCCCTGAGTCGGCGGGTAAAACCACCCTGGCTCTTCATGTCATCGCGGAGTGTCAACGCCTTGGCGGTGTGTGTGCCTTTATCGACGCAGATCATGCGCTGGATTTGAACTATGCGCAAAAAATCGGTGTCCGGATTGAAGGGCTGATCCTGTCGCGTCCGCAGTCTGGAGAAGAGGCGTTTGCGATCACAGAGGAACTGCTTGCATCCGGCGGTGCGGACATCGTAGTTGTAGACTCACTGGCCGCGCTTCCCACCTCTTCGGAGGAAGAATACCAGTCGGAGATGATTGAGTCAGGGGTGGTCTCGATACTGGCCGTCGTCCAAGAGTCGGCCGGCCTGGTCATCCTCATCAACCAGATTCGAAGCAAGGTCGATGCCTACGGCGATCCGGCGACGACCGCTGGTGAGCCAACGCTTCAGCGATACTCATCCATCCGAATGAGACTCAGCAAGGCAGGGCTCATCTATGACGGCCATCAGGTCGTCGGAAGTCGGTCCCACATCCAATGCGTACAAAACAAGCTGGCGGCACCTTTCAAGGAAGCGTTGCTGACATTCTCCTTCTGCGGGGGGATGAAAAAGAAAACGAAGGGGATCAGATGAGAAAAAGTATTACAATGAGATCAACCTGTTCGGTATGCGGCGGAAAAGGCACGATAATTACGATAGGCAGTATTGGGTGGGCTGATTTTGTCCGACATAGCCCTTGGTGCCCAATGTATATTCGTGTTCCGCGAGCACTTGAGGCTAAAACAGATGACAGAGAAGCTGAAGCAGACAGTAGAAGAGGCACTGAAAAATCTACCCATACCCTCCCTGTCGCTTAGGGACCTGCTGAAACGGGTCTGCCCTATCCAGCTGGCGCGCATTCACGAGAATGCGCCCACGGACTACCCAGAGGAGCATGTCTGGTGGGACTCCGAGCGGCTCATGCATATGGTCGAAGACAAGCACCTTCAGACAATTCGGGGCTATCTGGAAAAGGCCCTGGATGGCTTTGTTCCTCGCGAAGATCCCATAAAGATAAATCAAATCTTCAGCGAGAGGATCTTGGGCACGGTTTCGCAGTACCCGATCTACGCGTACTACACGTCAGAGCCTGTCGACAGTCCCCCGATGGATGCAATCCTGATCGGGCTTGCCCTCGCCTACAAGTTGGGCGTCGATAAAGCCGCGCTGGTATTCTTGAACCGAAGCGACCTAAAGTGGTCAATCTGGTCGGTGGCCGCCCCGGACGATACCACCGCAAAAGAAGTGCTCAGTGATGCAGACTACGTTGAGGGTATTGTCCTTAAGAAGGCTCCCGAGGAAGGCATCTCTACAACCTGCATCTCTTGTCCGTTTCAGTCGACCTGCAATGTGGAGACAAAGTTCGAGCCCGCGCCGTATACTTTAGGAGCATCGACGACCAGATCTTTCAAGCTGCAAGACCTTCTCCATGACTACCTCCTGAAAAAGAATGAGGAGGATGACGGTAGGAATACAGGATTCTTGTCGCCTTCATCGCTCTGCATCTCCAAATGCGATCGACGGATGTGGTACAAGCGCAAAAAGTACAAGAGGCAGGCAAACATCGAGCCCAACCTTCGGAGAATCTTCGACATGGGCCACGCGGTTCACGACGTGATCCAGACCCTCGTTCATGAGGGCTCTCCTGAGTTCAGGAGCGAGGTTACCGCTACGCTTGCGCCATCGATTAAGGGCAGCTGCGACGGGGTGGAGGCCGACGAGGGGATGGAGATCAAGTCTATCAGCAACAAGGGATATCATTCAGTCCGCGGCCCAAAGACGCCCCACCACAGGCAGGGGAGCATCTACGGGGCCGCCCTCAATCTCAAAAAAGTCCTGTACGTCTATTACAACAAGTCAACCGGTGATGTGAAGACCGTTTACAAGGCTGTCGATCACAAGTATGTTGGCAGCATTGTGGAACGCGCACAAAACATAGAGGATAAAATCGAGCAAGGAGAGATCCCAGAGCGCAGTGCAGGCTACGGATGCTTGACCTGTCCATACAAGATCCCATGCAATCCCGACCTATAGGAGAGAAGAATGAGATTCAAGACTGACAACGTCGCCTCGTTTGACGAGATGTACGGCAACTACATGGCCGCGCTAACCGAAGCTGATCGAGAGATCGAGGAGAACTCGCTGACGGTAGCGCACCAAAAGCCGGCTACTCCGAGGGGGGTGTTTCAAAATGCCGAGATGTCCGAAAACGGCATGATGATTCTCAGCGAGATTACCGATCTTCATCTAAATCAGATCACCGATCTGTATGGCTATTACACCGCATGGGAGATCTATCTCGAGCATCAGTCCGTAGATCACAAACTCCGTAAAGAAGCGGCCGTCCGCGCCAAGAGGGGGCTGGAGTGGGCGCTGAAGATCTACTTCGTGGATGAGCAAGGGGTCAAGGTCACCCAGGCCGACTCGCATGTCAAGACTACGGCTGCGTGGATTGCTGCGGATCGCCAAGAGTTTGTCCGTCATGCAACTTCCCTAAAATCTCAGGCTGCGCTAAAATCCGCCAAGTCGATGATCGAGCATGTATCGCGCGCTCAGTCAGCGAAGACCGACAGTCTGCGTAACCAAGACCGGGACAACAGCATGGGGAGGAGCGGCGGAAAACGAGGATACGCGCAGAACACCCAGAACAGGGGATTTCAGTCTCGACGCCGGCCGACGCACGACGACTTCTAAGTAAATCGGGGCAACGCCCCTACAGAGCAAACTCAAAAGGAGATGGAGATGCCAGTTCTTGGATCGGAGATGGTCAGCTTGATAAGCCAGGCGTTCCCCCATCAACGTCCGCATGTTTTGCGGCTTGTGTGCGATGCCCTGCACGACTTAGAGGGTCTGAGGTTTCTTCAGGAGTTGTCAAAGGTGTCTGACAGAGACACACAGTCAGTCGCCTTGTCTATGTCAAAGACACATGACGAGGTTTGGAGCGCACCACTACAAGAGATAGCCTCGCTGTTTGTGGTAGACGAATCCATCAACAAGGCCGTTCTCCCTGTCCCACAGAAATACGTCTACGGCCTGATCTCAGACGAGGTGTCAAGAGAGATCAGCGGGCTGATCCGAAGCTGGTGGCCAGAAGAAACAGTGCGGGCGAAGCAGTCTCGCAAAGTCGCCGACATGATCGACGAGGGCTACTTTCGCATAGCGGGAACATAAGAGAATGAGAAGGAGAAGAGATGCACTTGAGATTCTCGGTAGACGAGCTGCCGGTGTCGGTCAATGAGCTGTACTTCAAAAAGGGCAAGAGGCATGTGCTGACCCCCGCAGGGCGCAGATACAAGACGCGCTTCCTCGGCAACAGCGGCAACTGCCCCATCGAACTCCTTATGAAATGGAGGGCGGAGCCATCCGACCGCTTTGTTCTGAGGATCTGGCTACGGATGAAACGCGATCGGCTAATAAATGACCGGTTCGGCATTGACCGTAGAATAAAATACCAATATAAAACAGTAGACGCGTCCAACATGATCAAGCTGGTCGAGGATGCGATCTCGGAGCTTACAGGAATCAACGACAGGAGCAACTGGATTGTTCTTGTACAAAAGATGGAGACTGAGAACGAGGGAGTAGATGCGATGCTTTATCAAGCTGAGAATGAGCCCATGATGACAGAGGATATAGATGACGCTATCAGAGCTTACGAAAGCCGTCTTGCGCAATATCGGGACGATTGACGAACTGGAGAAGCGGATTCTTGCTATCGAGCAGGCGGTCTACCGCAGCTTGGGCGTGGCCGAACTGCCTCAGATGGAGGATCGGTTCACCTCGACGTCATCGGAGGAACCTGCTCAGCTGGAGGCGATCAGTCGAGAGACGTTATTGGAGATGTCCATGACGGAGCTCAGCCAGGCTGCGCATCTACGCAAGATCAACGCGGACCGCTTCATGGTCAGAGAGGACGTGATCCACGCGATTCTGGAAGGGGAGCCGGTCGAGGACCGGTTGCAGTCCATTCGCAATGAGATCAAACACTACATCGACGAGGTGCAGCCGAGCCTGAAGCAAGTTCTACGCTGCAGCAAGGAATGCATCAAACAATGCCCTGTCCCGAGAGTCGTGGACTGCTGGGCTGGAAACCGAGCAAAGATACAGGAGACATAATGTCTTGGTCAGAAGAGCAGAAGGCAAAGGGGCGGGAGACGCGCCGCCGAAACAAAGAGAAGCGCGAGCAGGAGCTCAAGGATCTCAAAACGCAGATCTCAACACTCAACATGGAACTGATTGAGCGCGAGGCACAGATTGCAGAGCTCCGCGAGATGATCGCCAATCAGGGCGCGGAGGCCGCTTCCTTGGGTGACGCGTCAGTCGAGCAGGTCAACAGCGAAGCCGCGGGAAGCGACTTGGCGGAGAAGGTCATTGACGGGCTCATGCAGCGCGCCCGAGACTTCTTGCTGAGTAGTAATCTCCATACTCAGCACAACGCTCGTACAAAGCTCTCGAAGTTGGACGACAAGAACCCGGAGCCTTCAACTACAGTCACGGTGATTGGGGGCGGACTGCACCAGACAGATCCCGATAGCTTGTATAGCCTGTCTGTCCAGAAGCTGAACTACGTCGCCGCAGAACTGGGCATCGCCCCGTGCAGTCAGCGGGATCGGCTGATTGAGCAAATCCAAGAGGCGCGCCAAGCAAAGTAAAATTCTCAATCAGGAGCGTGAGATGAGCTCAACAAAAAAAGAATGCCCGGAGTGTGGGGAACATTACGTACACTTCGGCCCTATGAAGGTCCTTCACAACTCGGCCGATAAGTATGAGGCCCATGAATACAGATTCAAGGACTTCGAGCGCAGCGGAGGGCCTCCCCAGTCAGCTGTGCCTTCACTTCACCCCGTGCCCACGCCGTATCGCGGCGGTGGCTATGAGGTCTCTTTTTGGTGTGAGACTTGCCCACACGCCTGGAAGGAAACGCATCTGTTCCACAAGGGGAATATCTTCATCGAGCAGAAATCGCTGAGCGATAGCGAACGAAGAGAGCTCGGAATCCCCTCGTACAGTGTGTCGATCGCAGTGTGAATAGGTAGGCCTGCAGTAGATAAGAGGGGGTGCTGGGAAAAGACTGATCCCGCCCCCCGCCTCTTTTTTTAGGCGTCCTCAACACCCAAGAGCGCTGCTATGGAGGTCGACGTGTACTCCACCTCTATGCCGACAAAGTTCTTGTTCCCTGCGTTGTCGTGAGTGAACGCGATCATCAGGCGCTGAAGCGGGCTGGTGAATGTCTTTGATGTGCCTGAGGGGCTGACAGCGGCATTAGAGAAGTCAAATATGGCTCTCTTGACTGGGCCCGCAACGCTCGTCGAGGATGTGTTTACAAACACCGTGCCGGTCACCGTCGTTGTGCTGAGTCCGGCAGCGAGAGTAAGGTTTGTCGATCGAGTTGTGTCCGTGTATGCCCCCACCACGGCCGAAGGGTCTGAGATGTGGGTTGACCTCGATACCCTCAGTTTAGCGTTTGTGGCCGCCGCATCTTCTGCCCAGAACAAGGTCACCTTCGACAGCGTACATCCCGTTGGGATGATGTAAGGAAAGCGAACAATCGCGTTCTGGGGCATAAGTAGTCCGTGCATCTTTGGCGCTTTCGTGCCGCCTACACCCAGAACTCCTGACGTGTCGAACCCCAAGATAGACGTCGCCGGAATAGCGGTCGTAGCCGACGCCGTCGAGGGATCATCTACGTAAAGCGCCTCGGCCATCGGGGATGTGTCCAGAAGCCTAAAGACTTCGACGGCGGAGAGGAACACTCTTCTTTTTTTGGTTTGTGCTGCGCCAAGGCTTGTACCGAAGTTGAAGTCCGTCGCCTGCGACGTGCT
>MDSZ01057177.1_pt1 | contig 26853 bp, 22 predicted proteins | sample 811201 | NCBI WGS metagenome assembly MDSZ01 (sample SAMN05326647, study PRJNA326480) | marine metagenome | isolation source: seawater | place: Indian Ocean: North | collected 2010 | reverse complement strand
TCGATTTTTCATGCCAGTTGCTATTGTCTCCGGATCCTAATGCTAAAGACTCTTAACACACGTTTCTTGACCGACGACCAAGTAGAAACACCGAAGAATAAACTCCCTACATGACTAACTCAATCCGCAGATGGCTGACGATGGGCTGCTTGATGCTTGCAGGTGAGTCCATATTCTTATTGCCCTACATGCGAAAAACATTTCAAACTTCAATTGAAGAAGTTTTCACAATATCGAGTACTGAGCTCGGATTTCTCAGCTCTATGTTCGGCATACTGGCGCTCGCCTGCTATTTCCCAGGTGGCTGGCTCGCTGACCGTTTTTCAATTCGAACTCTATTGAGCACATCTCTTATCGCTACTGGGTTAGGTGGTTTTTTTATCCTTACCATTCCTAGTTTCACACAATTGCTCATATTACATGCTTTTTGGGGTATAACCTCTATCCTGACATTTTGGGCCGCTTTACTGAAGGCAACACGCATATGGGGAACACCGGAGACACAAGGCACAAGTTTTGGACTGCTTGAGGGTGGTCGTGGCATTGTCGCCGCTTTGATAGTAACGGTAGCCACTGCAGCATTCGCATTTTCAGATGGCAATGCGGACCCACATGCAGGACTAAACTCCGTCGTATGGGTTTATTCGATTACACCAATCTTGGCAGGGCTTGCAGTCTGGCTCATACTCGCAAGAGATGAAACAAATACAACAAGAACTAACGACAGAACCAGAGATACAGCAAATTTAATTAAAAAAACTGCTAGAATTCCAGAAGTATGGTTGCTAGCCGTTATTATTTTTTTTGCCTACTTCATCTATACGGGTTCATATTATTTTCCGGCATACGTCGAAAGAGGCTTAGGGGAAACGAAACTATTTGGAGCTCAACTAGGAGTATTTCGCGACTGGTTGCGCCCGGCGGCAGCAATAGCAGCCGGGATAGTAGCCGATCGGATCGGAATAAGTCGTGGAATAGCAATCGGATTTCTTGTGTTAATTGTGCTTTACGGCACGTTGTTGTTCGCACCTTCAAACACTAGCACATATCAATTTCTTTTTTCACAAGTGGCAGTCATCTCGATAATGGTTTTTGCTCTCAGAGCGATCTATTTCGCGTTAATGGAGGAATGTAAAATACCGGTAATTCTTACCGGTATTACTGTGGGTATTGTGTCAACGCTAGCCTACACCCCAGACATTTTTTCCCATATTATCGCAGGCCTTTTTCTGGATTATTTTAAAGGAATCGATGGGTTTCGTTATTTCTTTGGCTTGCTTTCTGTCATGGCGGTAGCAGGACTTGCGAGCACTCTCGCCTTACGCCACAAGCTTCGTAATTTAAAAATAAAGAAGGCACCCTCTATATGAAAAAGGAACTACCTAAAACCCTACTTTTGCATAAAAATCCTGAACCACTTGCTCAAAGTATCAAAACACACTTTCCAAACTTGCCTCTCACATTAATTGATAATTATTTTGAGGTTCCCCAATCACTTAAGAAGGAAAAACCAGAAGTCTTCTTCGCGTTTAAAACAGGAGAGGAAGGTCAATTTCCCCGTTCAGCAGTGCTCAATTGTGAGAGCGTAAAATGGATACAGGCATCTGGAGCAGGCGTTGACCATTGGACGCCATGGGATCCAACCATCGTAACAGTCACCAATGCATCTGGTATCCATGCTGAAATAATGGCCCAATATACGATCTGGGCAATTCTAAATCAGAAACTAGGTTTTCCCCGAATGGCAGAGCGTCAGTCACAAAAAAAATGGGATAAAAAATTACTCGAGTCGGTCGTCGGACAAACTCTGGTGATCGTAGGATATGGACGAATTGGAAGAGAGGTGGGCCGTGTAGCACAAGCTATTGGGCTGAAGGTTATTGGGGTACGCAAACGTCCGTCTCCATGCCCCTATGCTGAGGAGGTAATTAGCAACTGCAAGCTGCAAAACGCCTTGGGTCAGGCAGATTTTATTTTGAATGTGCTGCCACTAACTGAAGAAACACGGGGGTTTTTTAACAACAATATTTTTTGTTCCATAAAAAATGGCGCCTATCTTATTAATACGGGTAGAGGTCATGTTATAGACGAATGTGCACTATTAGAGGCGCTTAAAAGTGGGAAGCTGTCTGGGGCAACTCTTGATGTCTTCGCCGATGAACCGTTGCCGTCTAACAATCCCCTTTGGACTACCAGAAATGTAATAATCACTCCTCACACAGCTGGTGACGCCGTAAATTGGGAAGACGCGATAACCGAATTATTCTGTGATAATCTGCGGCGGTGGACCAATAATGAGAAACTCCAGAACATTGTTGATCCATCTCGTGGTTACTGACCTATCACGACCTGCCAACAATAACCCTGAGGACATGATACTGAGGTCGTGTAGAACTTCCTTTAAATGAGTGCAGTCTCCCCGCCTTTAGGCTCGCTAATTTGGCGGTAATGCCCAATTTGGGGGATTCCAAAATATTTGAGGACCAATATCCGGAATATCGTTCAAGCCTAGTTGCGCCATTGTGCGGTCCATTTCCTCATAAAAGATTTCTAGCGCTCTATATGCACCATCCTCGCCTGCTACTGCGCAACCATAGAGAGTTGGACGTCCTGACATCACTAAATCTGCTCCACAAGCAATAGCTTTTATTATGTCAGAACCGCGCCTCGGCCCAGAATCAATGGCAATCATGAAATTCTTCCCAACCGCTGCTCGGGTTGCAGCCGTGACCTGTAAAGGAGATGCCGCATTATCTACGTAACGGCCACCATGATTCGAGAGGATGACGCCATGGAGCCCGTGTTCAGCTGCACGCACCGCATCCTCTGCACTATAGAGACCCTTAATCAGCAAATTTCCCGGCCATATATCTTGAATGCGTTTTATATCGTCCCAACACTGACTATCAGGCTTGGTATGGCTCTGACCCTGCTTAACACTTATATCCGATAGTTTTTTTCCTAATTCAGGCGGATAATTCTCCTTTTTAAATGCCCCCCTCCGCAAATACTGCCTCAACAACACTCTGAAGATCCATCCAGGCTTCGCTAAGACGTCACCTGCCATACGAGAGCTGTATCGGAGTGGCATCGAATATCCATTCCGGTTATTATGCTCCCGATTAGCCCCAACCGGCCCGTCTACAGTAACTACCAAAGTTTTATAGCCAACGTCCCTGATACGCTCGACAAACCTTGATCGAAGTTCTTTGTCATTCCACATGTAGAGTTGAAACCAAAGGTGCTCGCCCCCAGCAGCCTCATAAATCTCATCAAGCGGCGTTACGGCGCTGGTGGCCGCAGTACATATAACGCCCATTCGTTGTGCTGCTTTTGCAAGTAGAATCTCCCCACCAAACCATGTAATCCCAGCTGAAGCGGTTGGTGAAATGCCAAATGGCAGTTTTAGGTCAGTACCAAAAATTTTAGTGCCACACGAACGCTCTGATACATCAATCAAAACACGGTTTTTAAGTTTAAGTTCCTCGTAAACCGTACGATTATTCATCAATGCAATATAATCTTCTGCGCCTAAATCAATATACTCGAACAGACCTCGAGGAAGTTTCCGTTTCGCTATTTGACGCAGATCTTCGATATTATATGCAACGAAATTAGTCATTAACAATTGCGCTCTTATTTAAAAAGATAGGCGTATAATTGCCAAAATATAGCCTGTGATAGATGCCAAATTATGGTTTGCGGAAACCAATCAGATCGTTGATATTTTCCTTCAACGCTATTCTGCTGCTGCCCGAAGCATCTGCCGCCGCTGCGGCACCCAATCTGGCGGGTTCCAGAAAATCTCAGGGCCAATCTCGGATATGGAATTAAGCCCTAACTGCGCCATAACACGGTCCATTTCGTCGTAGAATATTTCAAGCGCTCGAAAGGAGCCTTCTGCTCCGGCAACTGCAGCGCCCCATAGCGTTGGTCGGCCAGACATTACAAGGTCGGCTCCCAAAGCCACCGCCTTAACAAGATCTGAGCCACGACGAGCACCGCTATCTATAATCACAGTAAAGTCATTACCCACCGCAGCCCTCGTCTCCGGTAAAAGTTGAAGAGGTGCCGGCGCACAGTCCACATAGCGACCACCATGATTAGAAAGAATTACACCATCGAGCCCCCTTTCTTTCGCTATTAATGCATCTTCAGCGCTGTGAAGCCCCTTGATCAAAAGATTGCCCGGCCAGTTGTCACGAATTCTCTTAACATGCTCCCAAGTGAGGTTATCAGTTTTTGTATGCATATGCTTGAGCATCGGATCGGTGATACGACTGATAAGTTCTTCAGGGTAATTAACCATAGTTGGAGCACCCCGCTTAAGATAGTGCTGGCCCAATACCCGGATGAGCCATCCGGGTCGGGCGAGAAGTTGGGCAAATAATGTTGGAGAATATTTAAGCGGCATCGAGAAACCATTTCTCTTATTATATTCACGGTTAGAACCCACTGGCCCATCAACAGTAATTATTAAGGTCTCAAAGCCTACCGATTTTATACGATTTATTTGCTTCATACTCAGATCATTATCCGGCCACATATAAACCTGAAACCAGAGATTTCCATCACCAGCCACATCCCATATTTCCTCCATCGCCGTCTGAGCATTTAAGGCGACCGTACATGGAACTCCCATCTTTGTAGCTGCAATGGCAACACCCGCTTCACCACCAAAGGACATAAGACCAGCGGTGCCAGTAGGGGAAATACCGTATGGCATAGCGGCCTTTTTCCCGAAAATTGTTGTTTCGATTGAGCGTTTTGAAACATCAACTAAAACACGATTTTTAATCTTAAGCTGTTTGTATGCATCACGATTATTTTTCAGCGCTATACCGTCTTCAGCTCCACCATCGACATAATCAAACACGCCTTTCGGAACGCGCGTCTTAGCCCTCTGCCGCAAGTCTTCGATATTATAGGCACCAAAATTAGCGTTGGTCATAAAAGCATCCCCTAATAATCAGCACCATTTGGTAACAGCACCGTTTCAGTAATAACAATTCTATCATAGCACTAAATCGTGCCAATTACTCAGCCAGCCAGTCAATAAGCTAAAACTTTGCGCATTCTGGGTGCCTCTTAATGAGAGTGACTTACTTATTCGGCGGCAGCTCTAAAGCCAAGCTGGGGTCTAGGTACCCATTCAGGTGGGTTCCAGAAAATCTGTGGACCAATCTCTTCAATGGTGTTGAGACCCAATTGGGCCATCACCCGATCCATCTCATCATAAAAAATTTCGAGAGCACGGTAAGCACCAGCCTCATTAGCTGCAGCAGCCCCGAATAACGTAGGTCGACCGGACATCACCATATCAGCCCCAAGTGCTATAGCCTTTACAAGGTCTGATCCACGGCGAGCTCCAGAATCAATGATTATTTTTATTCGATCACCAACTGCTGCTTTCGTCTCTGGAAGAACCTGCAATGGTGCCGCCGCACAATCTACATAGCGTCCACCATGATTGGATAATATTACACCCTCGAGCCCTTCATCTGCCGCTAAAACAGCATCTTCAGCACTCTGCAGCCCCTTAATTAAAAGATTGCCCTTCCACATATCTCGGATCTTTCTGATGTCTTCCCAGGACTGACGGTCGGTTTTTACTACACTCATCTCCTCGGATGCTACAGTCACTCTCCTCTCAATTTCTTCCGGATAGTTTTCCTTTCTAAATGCACCACGTTTAAGATACTGTTTCAAAAGAACTCGATAACACCATCCAGGCCTTGCAAGAATCTGAGAAATTAGCTTTGGAGTGTATTTCAGCGGTGTGTGGAATCCATTCTTCTTATTATACTCACGGTTGGGGCCAACTGGCCCATCGACCGTAACTATGAGCGTTTCGAACCCCGTCGCTTTTACGCGCTCGAGAAATTTCATACTCATCTCTTTGTCCGCCCACATGTAAAGCTGGAACCAGAGGTTTCCGCCGGCCCCCTCAGCAATTTCTTCCATTGGCAATAATGCATTCGTTGCAACAGTACAGGGAACACCCATTCTAGCGGCTGCCTTAGCAAGCCCTATCTCGCCACCATAATACACAAGCCCCCCTGCACCTGTAGGCGAAATGCCGTACGGCATTTTGATTTTTTTACCAAAAATTTCGGTTTCAGCAGATCGTTGTGAGACATCAATCAATACTCGGTTTTTGACCTTAAGAGATGTATACGCATCACGGTTGTTTTGCACGCCGATGCCGTCCTCCGCACCACCGTCTATAAATTCAAATATGCCGTGTGGTAGACGCCGTTTTGCACCCTGGCGCAAATCTTCAATATTATAAAAACCCATATGATCAGAAGACATTGCATATTCCTCTATTTATTTTTAATATTTGTAGTAGATTGGATTTGTAATCCAAATCAACGAATTAGATACCAACTAACTCTCCTCTAACATCTTGAACTACTTTTACCCTATCCCTGTTGTTCCATGGTTTGCGCTGACCGATTGGAGTATTTTCAATTGTTGGTGCTACCTTGAGATGAATGAATACGGGCCCCTCCTTCGCAAGTATTTCTGGCATTCCGACCTCTAAATCCGAGAGTTCGGAATAAGAATGGGCTTTTGGGTAGCCGCAAGCTGTCGCTATTGCAGAATAATCGACCACTTTAGCGTTAGGTACAGGTTGACCCCCCGTGGTGGCATAAATCTCATTATCGAGCATGAAATGATAAAAATTTGTAGGGGCTTGTTCCGCAATTGTAGCAAGCATGCCCATCGACATATGAATGTCTCCATCTGAGTCAAATAAGACAACTTTTTTCTTCGGCTGTGCGAGAGCAATACCCAAAGCATAGCTCGCGTGTCCACCCATTGCAGGATCTCCCATAGTCGCATCGAGTTTCTCGTTGTCAGTAATAGGCACCCAATGACGACCACCACGACCAGATAATACTACTGCATCATCTCTGTATTTAAGGAAGAGTTTCATAACATCAGCTGTTTCCATCATGGTCTAAGACCCCTTTTTATCTATTGAAACCGTGAAATTCATCAGCAACCAGCACAGCAACTGGGCCATTAACTTTCTCACATTCATCGAAAGCAACACTAATGCGATCTGCATCACGATCACTTTCCACGAGATAATATTTTATTTGAAACGCATTAAGAAATGGTTCTGTAAAATCTGCTGCAGTGTCAGTGGTAACTCCATGCCGAGTATAGCCACGATAGCCTACCATCATTACACATGGAATTTTAAGGCTCTTCAGCCATCCACGTATCGAGTCACCAGACTCCATAAGGCCGGTATTTTGTATTAATACTACTGGCTTGGCACCGCCGGTGTAGAGTCCTGCGGCGACTGCGGCTGCATTTCCCTCACGTCCGACACCAACCATGTGCAAATCTGGGTCACCATTAAGTAGCGTAAAAAGAAAATTGGTTTCACTGTCTGGCAACCAGATTACATGCGTTACGCCGTGTTCTTTGAATTTCTGATGCACCGTTTCCGGGCTTAGCACGTCCTCAGTTTCTGCCATCGGCCTACCCCTTATGAGTTCAATCACAAATATTTCATCGAGGACTTTATATCATTGTAGCTAAGTTCTTTCATTTTTTTTATGAAGTCTTTCTATCTTTTCTAACCGCTAGTTGAGTATACATCTTAATCCATGAATTGCCGTACCACACCTGCCGGAGACCGGAATACAAAACCAATTACAGAGGCCCTACGACCAGTCTTTTCGAGCTCCACTGGCCATGTTTTGGAAATCGGTTCGGGTTTAGGCCAACATGCGGCAGCCTTTGCAACAGCCTTTCCCAGGCTAAATTTTTGGCCAACAGACCCCAATCCATATCACCGTGCTAGCATCGATGACTGGCGAAAAACACTTGCCCTCCCGAATTTACGACCTGCCCGATCGCTTGATCTGTTATCCGCTAATTGGCAACTAAACATCACTGATGGCGTTCCTGCAGCAAAATTCTCGGCAATGATTTGTATAAATGTACTACACATTTCCCCCATGGCCCTAACGGAGGGGCTTTTACTACATGCCGGCAAACTGCTAGAGCCAGAAGGCCTTTTATATATTTATGGCCCATTTAAAATTAATGACACGCATACAGCACCGAGCAATAGCGATTTCGATGTTTACCTTCGACATCAAAATCCTGAATGGGGTTTGAGAGATATTGCACTACTTGAGAAAACAGCTGCGTCTGGCAGCCTCTCTCTCACTAAAATTACGCAAATGCCCGCGAATAACTTGTCTCTTTTTTTTAACCGTATTTAGATCGGCAATGAGACAAATTTTTATGATCGCGACATAATTTTTTAAATAGCAAATACGATTTATGCTATGTATGAGGAAAAAATACCCAAACGACTTATCCGCGGATAAACAGGGGGTCGCGACTTAGCGATTGATACGGAGCATGGTCTCGCTCGAACAAGCGTATTTATCTTCTCATGTTCCATTTTTAGGAAGTTTTGTGCATACTGGTCCAAAATCTTAACGCGCGATATGCGCGAGTAAGGGGAAAAAATGGTTTCTTTCCAACCCACGCAACTCGGCACTAGGCACATGTGCTCGGCGGGTCATTATTTAGCCGCACGATCAGGATATGAAATTCTGGAGGCTGGCGGTAACGCGATTGATGCGGGCGTAGCGGCTGGCATGGCACTGGCTGTTTTGCAAAGCGATATAGTAAATGTCGGTGGGGTAGCCCCCATGATTTTTTATCTTGCTGATACCGATGAAGTAAAGTCAATCAGTGGATTAGGTTGGTGGCCAAAATCCACGGATATAAACATGTTTATTTCTGATAATGGTGGAGCGATTCCTCATGGAGTACTGCGGAGCGTAATACCTGCTGCCCCAGCTGCTTGGATCGCAGCACTCAGAGAATATGGCACAATGAGTTTCGCTGAGGTTTCAGAGTCACCGATCAAGTACGCTCGCGACGGCTTCGCGATGCATCCCACGATGCATAGCACTTTGGTGAACACTCAAGATAATCTTCGTCGTTGGCCGCAAAGCGCCGCTATATATTTGCCAAATGACAAAGTACCCGAGATTGGAGATAACTTCGTACAAGCAGATCTTGCGAAAACTCTCCAATATCTAGCAGATGAGGAAAGTGCAGCACGAGGCAGCCGAGAGGAACGGCTTCTTGCTGCTCACAAAGCTTTCTATGAGGGAGACCCGGCGCAGGCAATTGTTAAGTACCATAAAGAAAATGATGGCTTAATGACCGCGGAGGATTTGAAAGAATTCTACGTGGAAATTGAGGATCCCATTTCGCGTAACTATTTTGATTTTGAGATTTACACATGTCAGCCATGGTGTCAGGGACCCGTACTGCTACAGATCATGTCTCTACTAGACGGCTTTGATTTGAAAGGAATGGGTCACAACACGGCGGACTACATTCACACAATCGCGGAATGCATAAAACTCTCATTCGCTGATCGAGAACGCTACTATGGAGACCCTCGATTTGTTGATGTACCCATAGAATATTTGCTCTCTGAAGACTATGTCTCCACAAGGCGAAACATGATTGATATGGCAACTGCTTTTCCTGAACTGCCGCCTTTCGGTAATGTTCCTGGTTATGAAGGACAAGGAAGCGGGCCAACACCAGCAACAGTGCATGGGCCTGTGGAACATTCATATGACACATCTTATGCCTGCGCCGTCGACAAGAAGGGAAATGCTTTTTCAATCACACCCAGCGACAATTCAAGTCAGACGCCTATAATCCCCGGCATCGGTTGTGTAGCTTCTGGTCGTGGTTCACAAAACTGGGCCGTGCCAGAACATGCTTCGTGTATAGCTCCTGGCAAACGTCCTAGACTGACACCCAATCCGGCCTTAGCGATTAAGAGAGGTTCAGCTACTATGCCGTTCGGCACGCCAGGTGGCGATGTACAATGTCAAGCCATGGCTCAGACCTTCCTTAACATCAATCTGTTTCGCATGGACATGCAAGAAGCAGTTGAAGCACCGCGCTTTGCTACCTACAGTCACCCCAATTCGTTTGAGCCACATGAATCAGACCCTGGGAAACTTAAGATTGAAAGTCGAGTGCCTCTGACAGTTCGCAATGATCTTGCAAATCGCGGACATATAGTAGAGGACTTTCCCGCACTTACTCGCGCAGCAGGAGCAGTCTGCGCCATCTACCGGGACCAAAAATCTAGGCTCTTTGGCGCCGCTGATCCTCGTCGTCAATCAGGTATGTTAGGCTGGTAACGCTTCTCTTGATTACAAAAACCAGACGATCACATTCACACCCGACATATGCATGGCTGCAATAGTGGATGGCGACTGTCGCCTCACTTCATGCTAAGCAAATTTTGTAACTAAACCCGTAGGTTTTTTAGCATCCACACACCAGTTTCTATCGTTCATTTTCCTAGCATTCTTCATTTTTGTTACTGCATCCGTAGACTGCCTGAAAAGCAGCCACGGCCTTCTCTATACGATACCCGGCAATAATCCGCTCTCGCCCTAAATGACCCATACTCCGTGCCAGTTTCTCATCATTTTGTAGCCTGGCGATTGCTTCTGCCAGTAACACAGGTGAAGACGGAGGCACGATGATACCTGCGCTGCCTACAAGCCTATCAGCATCACCAACATTGGTTGCAATCACAGCACGCTGACAGGCCATAGCCTCTCCAATAACATTTGAAAATCCTTCGCCGAAAGCTGATGCAGACACGAGAACATCAATTGCTGATAATAAGTCCGGGATGTCATCACGTTCCCCTAGAACTATCAACCCTCGCGTAACCGGCAGTGTCTCTGTTCCTTTACCAATCGCAAGTGCGGTAACTCCATCAACTTTCTCCAGTGCTGATAAAAAATTTGGATAATCCTTCATAGCGTCAACTCGAGCAACCGCAGCAATAACGAAGTCATTCTCATCGAGCCCTAATTCTTTGCGAATACGACTACGTGCCGACACTCTGAAGCAATAACGCTCAGTGTCGAAGAAGTTTGGAATAACAGCTGTACTCTTTGGCCTATAACCAAGCACTTCAGTATGAAATCTGAGCCCTGAATGTGAATTTGCAATTATCCCATCGGGATATTTGGATAGCCAGGAACAGACACCTCTCAGGTATCGATACCGGCTATCATCCATATCTGAGCATCGTATACCCCAAAAAAGTTTCGTGCATGAACGCCGTCCCGACAAGCACACCGCGAGAAAAGAAGCTAAATCAGCATGATACATCCAGCTTTGTATCACCGGGGGTTTTTCACGTCTGATTAGACGTACCAGACGCATTAACGCTTTAATACTGGGCTGACCTCGCCGCATGCCCAAACCGATCACGCGGCAACCAGCAGTCTGAAGCTTATCAAATTGCGATCCACCATCGACCAAGCACACTACCAACGGGTGTTCGCCAACGCGCATTTTTTCAAGCGCCAACGAAGCAAGCACACGTTCTGCGCCACCTGTATCTAGCCCTGTTATTATATGTAGGATTGAGGTTCTTTGATTCACCGGTTAGCCTTGCAAAGTTCCGATTAACAACAAATAACTTTTAAAATGAAGCCCCTTTTCGTTGAGTGAATACATTCGGTTTTTTTGTCAAAATTAGCTTCACCCCTTTATCCTCATCGGTCACACTTAAGTTTTGGTTGCTCGATGTAAAATTTATACCACAGCATATCTCTTGAAAAATTCTAAAAGATTGTACAATTAATAAAAATGAGGTGCTTCAATGGTGCGGCATATTCGCATAGTACCTTTTAGTAACACTCGAAATAGTGTATTCGCTGATTTATGCTATAAAGGCTAAAGCAACGTCTTTTCGTTTGTAACGAACACCGACGGGTTAAATTTTGGAGGAAATATGACTGATAAAGAGTATGATGTTGTAATTATCGGTGCAGGAAATGCGGCCATGTGCGCCGCCTTCTCCGCTCACGAACATGGCGCTAGCGTTATTATGTTAGAGAGTGCTACCGAAGACGAAGCTGGTGGAAATAGTCGTTACACGGCGGGAGCTGTCCGTTTTGCACACAACGGATTACAAGATGTGGCTGCACTGGTGGATCTTACTGACGAAGAAAAAGAAAAAAATGACTTTGGCACCTACACCACAGATCAGTATTTCGATGATATGTTCCGCGTTACACAATATCGTACAGACCCAGAACTTTGTGAAACGCTTGTAACTAGATCAAATGAGACCATGCATTGGCTTCGTGATAATGGAATGAGGTTTATGCCCATGTATAAGCGTCAAGCATTCGAAGTCGATGGAAAAATGAAGTTCTGGGGGGGGCTGGTCCTTGAATTCTGGGGAGGGGGACACGGCATTTGGGAGATGCAATATAAGGAGTCCCAGAAAAAAGGTATCCCTGTTTTATTTGAACATAGAGCAATAGAGCTTCTATATGACAACGAAAAAGTTTTCGGAGTAAAGGTAAAGCATGACGGAAAGGTTGCCGAAATCAGGGCGAAATCAGTTGTGCTTGCGTGTGGTGGATTTGAAGCGAATTCGGATTGGCGCACTCGCTACATGGGTCCAGGTTGGGATCTGGTCAAAGTTCGCGGCACCCGCCATAATATGGGTGCTGGGATTAAGATGGCTTTAGATATCGGCGCAATGCCGTACGGTAACTGGTCTGGTGGTCATGCTGTTGGGTGGGACCTCAACGCCCCTGAATTTGGTGACTTGTCAGTTGGAGATAATTTTCAGAAGCATTCCTATCCTCTTGGGATAATGGTGAATGCTACTGGTAAACGGTTTGTGGATGAGGGGGCAGATTTTCGCAATTATACTTACGCGAAGTACGGGAAAGAAATACTCAATCAGCCAGCCCAATTTGCTTGGCAAATATTCGATCAAAAGGTAACTGAGCTTTTGAGAGATGAGTATCGTATTCGGCAAATGACCAAGGTTCAATCCGACACTCTCGAAGGCTTGGTCGAGCAACTAGAAGGTGTGGATGCCGCACAATGCCTTAAGACTATCAATGAGTTTAACGATGCAGTGATGGAGGACGTTCGGTTTAACCCTGCAGTTCTTGATGGGCGAGGGACAAAGGGACTTGATGTTCCAAAAACAAACTGGGCCAACAAACTCGATAAACCTCCCTACGAGGCTTACGCTATTACATGTGGTATTACATTCACCTTCGGCGGGCTTCGTATTAATAGCCAGGGGCAAGTTCTTGATAGCGACCTGCGGCCAATCGATGGTTTACATGCGGCCGGAGAGCTTGTGGGAGGCCTGTTTTATTTCAATTATGCGGGTGGCACTGGCCTTATGAATGGTTCAGTCTTCGGCCGTATAGCAGGTGCGAAAGCTGCAGGCGTAGATATATAAATTTGGCACAATCGTAACAAAACGGCGCAGCTTTTGAGCTTGCGTCGTTTTGTCGATAACTCCAGATAACCTTTATTGTGTGTTATCACGCGCTTCAGTTATGAGGTCTAATACCTCTGTATACCCAGATGCGAGACGGTTTTTGCACCTTTCACGCAACCCAAGCGATGCACACCAACGAAGAGTATCTGCAGTCGCCTTTGCCATACGAGGGGTGTGTCCTATTTCATTAAGCGTCTCAGCGACATTTTCCATTTCATCCGAACGTCGCTGAGCATGGATTATGGTGCGTGGCATATTAAAATTACACTTCTCGCGCCAATTCATACCTTTCATTGACTCTATAATGGAGTCGAGAACCTCATCCTCAATATTAAAGTGTCGAGCGGCCTGCATACACTCAAGATAAAGAGCCTCTATACCTTTCATAGTAATGGAGCGTACCATTTTACACGCAGACGCCTGCCCTACTTCTTCCTGAATAAATTTTACATCCATACCATAAGGCTGAACCATTCTGACAAAGGCTTCGCCTCCGTCTCCACCGATGAACATAGGTACTGTGTGTCGCTTCCCCGGCACATTTGACATAACTGACCCTTCTACGAAGCGCGCCCCGCTAACTTTGATTAGATCACGAACCTTTCTCTTTTTCCCTGGGGAAATCGAATTGAAATCAAGATAATACTGCTGAGGATGGAGATGTTTGGCTGCCTCTTCCGCTACATCCAGACATGCAGAGCAAGTTACTGTAGAGAATACAATATCGACATCAGAAATAGCGTCAGCGATTGAGTCGCAAGGCTCAACACCAATCTTATTCGCTAATTCATGCAAACGAACCCTTTCTATCTCCTCATCGAATAAGATGTCATACGCCTTTATCCGCTCTACTCCAGCCTCTAAAAGCCCCTCCGAAACATTGGAACCAGCCTCACCAAAACCGATAAACGCGAAACTTATAGTCATTTTAGATACCCCTTGATTTTTATTTGATTTCAAACCGAGGTTGAAAAGTTAAAACCCACACATGACTCCGAAGTTAACTCAAATTTCCGGCGTATTGAGGCTTAGCTCACACAAATATTCTAATTCCATCGATTTTGATGCCAAAAAGCCCGGGCACCAATTCCCTTTCGGGTCTTGCTTACAAATGAAAAGATGCAGATGCGATACTATTTTCCGAAGTTTAAAACGCTATATGTACTAATGAAACATTTTATCACGTCTAAAAAATACCCGAGTTAATGTGCTCTGTCACTATCACACGCTATTGCGCCTAAGTAATCGTGGATGGTGGTCTACATAACTGCGGTGAATGGTGTTAGAAGGTAAATGTATGACGAATGAAATTGAAAAATACGGCCGTTCTGAAGCACCGGGTAGGAGTGAAGACGCAAGGTTACTGACAGGAAAAGGTCAATTCACCGCCGATCTTACTTTCCCTAATATGGCTCATGCGGTCTTTGTTCGCTCACCTCATGGGCATGCAGAAATCTCGAGTATCGATAGCTCTTTAGCGTTAGCCGAGCCGGGGGTAATTGCTATCTATACTGCTGATGACCTCCAAAATATTTACCCCATTCCATGCACCCGTATAGCCCAAGGGCGCAACGGGGAACGACCCGTGTGTCCCGATCGCTGGCCCCTTGCAAAAAAACGAGTTAGGCATGTGGGAGAAGCTGTGGCTGTCGTAATCGCAGAGACGAAGACGCAGGCTGAGGATGCTGCCGAGCTTGTAAACGTGGATTATTTGCCACTGGCCGCAATAGTCCGGCCTGAAAAAGCCATTTTAGACGGGGCTCCACAAATCTGGCCAAAGGTTGCTAATAATTTGATATTGGACTGGGACGACGGAGACAAATCAGCAACAGATAGAGCATTTAAAACGGCTACCCATACAGTAAAGCTTGTAACACGTAATAACCGCCTTGTTGTTTCTGCAATGGAGCCGAGGGCAGCCATCGGTCGCGTGGAGGACGGAAGGCTTACGCTTTATGCATGCAGCCAGGGAGTTAAGACACTGCACTCACAGCTTGCGTCGCTGGCACTAAAACTCAATAACCCCGATGATCTTCGCATTGTAACAGGAGATGTTGGTGGTGGTTTTGGTATGAAAACACAATGCTATCCCGAGTACCCTGTCATCCTTCGTGCAGCTGAACGCCTAGGCCGAGCTGTTAAATGGGTTGCTAACCGGGCAGAAAGCTTTGCAAGCGATAACTCTGCACGCGACAGTCAACTTACTGCTGAAATTGCATTAGACACTAACGGAGTTATACAAGCACTTCGGTATCACTCAATACAAGGAATGGGGGCATATCTATCTGCCAGTGGTCCCAGCAGCCCCACACGCAACACGGCAATGTGCCTCTCCGGCTGTTACCGCATACCATCAATTTATATTCAGGTGGAATGTGTATTTACAAACACTGCTCCAATCGGCCCTTATCGAGGGGCAGGAAGACCAGAGGCCGCTTATGTTATTGAACGACTTATGGATATGGCATCTGAAAAGACCGGTATCGGGCGTACGGAAATCCGAAAACGCAATTTTATCCCTTCGGAGGATATGCCCTACTCCACGCCTCTTAAAGTTACCTATGATTCTGGCGAATTTAATGAAATATTGGATAAAGCCCTCCCGCTTGCTGATTGGAATGGTTTTGAGAAGCGGCGTGCGATTTCAGAAAATATGGGATTGCTGCGTGGTTTAGGTATCGCTTGTTTCCTGGAACATGCGGGAGCAAATACTTCGGAGTCTGCAAGAATTGGTTTCGATGAGGATAATCGTCTTGTGTTATTCAGTGGAGCCCAATCCCAGGGTCAAGGGCACATTGATGCATTTCGGCAACTGATATCTGAGACTCTCGGGATAAGCCCAGAACGCGTTACGATGGTTCAAGGGGATAGTGATGTTTCTCCGTCGGCAGGATCAACGACGGGATCACGAACAATGGCAGTTGGGGGTGGTGCATTCCACAAGGCCGGGCTCGCAGTAATAGAAAAAGCCCGCCTTCTGGCGGCCAACCAATTCGAATGTGCACCTGCTGATGTAGAATTCGAAAACGGTTTTTTCGTGGTTGCCGGTACAGATCGAACGGTTACACTTGAAAGAATTATTGATACCGCACCCCGTGGTGCTCTTGATACAGCAGTAGACTATGAAGCACATGCCCCTACCTATCCAAATGGGTGTCACATTGCTGAGGTAGAGATAGATCCAAAAACGGGGGCTCTCACCCTAGACCGATACGCGGGGGTTGACGATTCTGGCCGGGTAATAAATCACATGATAGTCGACGGGCAACTCCATGGAGGCATTGCACAAGGAGCGGGGCAAGTGCTTATGGAGGATTCAATCTATGATGATGATGGCCAACTCATCAGTGGATCTTATATGGATTATGCTATGCCACGTGCAGATAATATGCCTAATTTTAAATTGGGTTTTCATCCTGTTCCGTGTCGCACCAATGCAATTGGGGTCAAAGGAGCTGGAGAATCTGGCACAATTGCCGCGCTGCCTACTATTATGAATGCGATTGTTAACGCGCTTAAGTCTGCTGGTGTCTCTAATGCCAATATGATTGATATGCCGGCTACACCCGAAAAGATTTGGCGAGCACTGAACGGATAGTCCCGCTTACCTCTATCATCAAAATATTTTATTCAACACGACGATTTGAGCCGCTTTTTGAGCTTTATCAATCATTAAATTCGGGGCGCTCAGTGCCTTAATTCAGCCATAGAGGCCTAATACATTATTTTTAGTAATTTGAAGTAGATCTTGTTTTGTTTAAGTACTTAACGCAAACCAATAATCGAGATCTAGTGTGAAAATACATTTAGCGCACGAAATATCGTATCCATATGAAAAAGAACGATTTATTTGATTTAAAATTATTGTATTTAGTAAATATTTACTTGCCGTAAAATATTTATTGTATTCATACTTCAAATATAATAAATAAAAGTGTAATGAAACAAAATTATATGCTTTTTAGTTAAGTATTGATTAAGTGTCTTTATAAAATCTTTGGTGGGATTTATGAAAAAATTAGCATTATTGTTCGTTATACCGAGCATGGTGGCTAGTGTGGCTAGTGCCGCAGACTTTGCGGCAGGGCGCAACGCATACATACGTGGCGATTTTCAAGTCGCCTACAAAGAGTTTTTACCATTAGCCCACGAAGGAGATGCCAAATCACGTGTTGGTGTTGGGTTACTCTATGCAAAGGGGCAAGGAGTCGAACAGAATGATGTTGAAGCCCATCGTTGGTTTACATTGGCAGCCGAGCAAAAACCGAAACCAGACGTTTTTGTTAGAACCGTAGCAGTTGAAAATAGGAAGGTATTGGCAAGGCGCATGAATGAAGAACAGCTAGCTGAGGCAAAGCGTCTGGTTGATGCCAATGAAGAAAACAGGCAGCAAGCATATAAAGATAATTCTGTTGCCAAAAAAACGGCGAAAGAACCTGAATTGAGTCTCGATACTGTCACTCTAGAGACTGCGTTCATTGATAAAAAACCATCAAATGCGAGGGCGGTGTCGCAACATAATTTGAAATCTTCAGAGAGCGCCATAGATAACAACGCGATGAATCTAAGTCTAATTGAAAAAAGATCCACTCAACGAACGCCTGAGAACGCTCCAAATAAAATAGAGCCCCAAGAACTCGCAGGTATTGACCAACAGCCGTTTGTTGCGCAAAAAATACTACCTGGTAGTCGAAACGGCCGACCGACAACCATCGCTGTGATTCCGCCTAAATTTAATAAAACTAAAAATAATTCAGCCATTCTTTCTAATGACGGCTCATCTGATCAAACAATGCAGGGCCGAGTTTTAGAAACAGCGGCATTAAACGAAAAATTAAAAAGAAAAGTAGGCTCGAAAATATTAATACAATTAGGAGCGTTTAGAGATTCTCCACTCAAAATAGCATCGCGGGCCTGGGATGATATTTTTCAACTGCACGGCGATATTATAGGTCGGAAAAAACCAATAATTGTAAAGGCAAACTTGGGTACAAAGGGTGTTTTTCAAAGGTTACGCACCGGTCCTTACTCAACGTTTTCTCAAGCAGTTGAGATTTGCAAACAACTTCGAACTCGAAACCAAAGCTGCTTCGTCATTAAAAGCCGTTTGTAGTTTTTCTGGCAATTTGATCCAACGGATGGATCAGTTGTGAGATACGGGTTACCGGAGGCTAGTCTCCATGGGTTCTTGCATATTGCACCCAATTCATGTCCAAATTTGTTTGACAGATTTTCATCTAGGGGGAATATCATACCGCTGGTGGCCGGATGAATTGACCGATGCGGTTCCTTCTGCGACTATAGCAGTATGGCTGATCCTCTTAACATAACGCCTATTTCAGGAGCGCTTGGAGCACGTGTCAACGGTTTGAACCTAGCAAGTAGGTTAGATCTGCGAATAACCGATTTATTGAAAGAAGCGCTCCTCAAATATCTAGTTTTAGTTTTCCCAAACCAAAAGCTTACACCGAAAGTGCAACTTAAAATTGCACGAAAGTTTGGTAGGCCAGACATCTATCCGTTTCTAGATGGAATAGATGGGCACCCAGAGGTCATTGAAATATTAAAAACACCAAAAGATAAAATTAATTTTGGTGTTCATTGGCATTCTGACACTACTTATATGGAAAGACCAAACATGGCGACGCTTCTTTACGCCATCGATGTCCCGAGATATGGCGGTGATACTCTGTTCGCTAACATGTACAAAGCATACGATGCACTCTCACCAGGATTGAAGGCTATGCTCCACCAGGTCAAGGCACACTACAGCTCTGCTCAGAAAAACATTGGTGGTCGAAATGCCAAAATGAAAAACTTAACTGGTATGAAGAAGGCGTATACCGAAACTCAGGCTATAGAGGCAATTCATCCGGTTATACGCACACATCCGGAAACTGGGCGAAAAGCCCTCTATGTGAATTTCTCTCATACGACTAATTTTGAGGGCATGACACCAGAAGAAACACTTCCAATATTACGTTACCTTACTACTCATGCCGTGCGCCCCGAATTTACTTGCAGGCTCCGATGGAAACAAGGTGATCTAGTAATATGGGACAACAGATGCACCCAACATAAAGCAATTAATGATTACCAGGGTCAACGTCGTCAAATGCATAGAATTACTCTAAAAGGTAGCCGACCAAATTAAAATTTTTTTCCTACCACCATGTGAAAATAATGATTTCTAAAAGGGCACTTACCGACTCTGCCAAAGGGTCAATTCTCAGACCATCTTGGAACAATGCTAAATACTGAGTAACTCAAAGAAGGCGTCTGCACATCATATATGGTTCTTTTATTTTTTTATCGATAATATCAGAATGTGGCCTGAATTGATTACCCCAATACGGCGTAAATTTATGAGGCAAATCAGATATTTGTGTTCTAATTCAATTAATAAAGCTCATGGTACAAAAAACTACTTCTAAAAATAAGAAAAATCGCAATACTAATTCACGCAAGTTAGGTTGACCCAACCCTACTTTGGGCGATACCGCAACATTATATCGATCGGGGAAGATATCATGACAGAACGCATAAATGTAGCTGGATTGAAAGTTGCAGCCGAACTTTATTCTTTCATTGACCAGGAAGTCGTTCCAGGAACAGGCTTAAAACCCGAGCACTTCTGGGATCAACTTTCATGCATTCTTAAAGATATGACACCTCGGAATCGCGAGCTTCTGGAAAAACGCGACTTTTTGCAATCGCAAATTAGCGATTGGCATGTGAAACATAGGCATGAAGACCTTAATGATAAAGATTATGCTGCTTTCCTTACAAACATCGGATATCTGGTGCAGGATGGTGGAGAATTACGCGTTAATACAAAAAATGTAGATTCCGAAATCGCAAATGTTGCCGGGCCGCAGTTAGTAGTGCCAGTTAATAATGCACGCTACGCACTCAATGCAGCAAATGCACGCTGGGGCTCACTTTACGATGCTCTATATGGTACTGACGCGATCGCTGAAAATAATGATGATGTCTCAAATGGCTATGACCCGGCGCGCGGCCACAAAGTTATACAATATGTCCGTAAATTCTTAGATCAGACTACACCTCTTGCCAAAGGAAGCCATTCGGATGTTTCATCATATGTGGTAGCCAATGGTGAACTTATCGCCTTACTGGATAATGTGGAAGTTGGACTGCTAACTCCTTCTCAATTCGCTGGTTATAAGGGAGCACCAGGAAATCTCAGTTCAATATTGCTACAAAATCACGGTCTTCATATTGAAGTAAAGATAGACAGCAGTCACCCCATTGGTTGTAACGATAAAGCAAACATATCCGACGTAATCCTCGAAGCAGCCATAACAACAATCCAGGACTTTGAGGACTCCGTAGCGGCCGTTGATGCGGAAGACAAAGTCATTGCTTACCGTAATTGGCTTGGCCTTATGACAGGTAACCTATCCGCATCCTTCCAAAAAAATGGCCAAGAAATCACTCGAACACTTAATAGTGATCGCAAATATACCGCGCCGAACGGTGAAGAACTCACTCTTCATGGGCGCAGTGTAATGTTAAATCGAAATGTCGGAATCCACATGTGGTCGGATGCTGTACTCGATACAGATGGTAATGAAGTGCCAGAGGGTATACTGGATGCAATGGTTACATCCGCTATCGCAATACATGATCTAAATAGTTCAGGGCCAATAAAAAATAGTCGCGAAGGCTCTGTCTACATAGTTAAACCGAAACAACATGGACCGGAAGAAGTAGCTTTCACTAACGATCTTTTCGGTAGGGTCGAGGACGCGCTCGGCTTAAAAAGGTTTAGCTTGAAAATGGGTATCATGGACGAAGAAAGGCGCACCACCCTTAATCTAAAAGAGTCAATTCGTGCGGCTCGAGAACGGGTAGTATTTATCAATACCGGATTCTTGGATAGAACAGGTGACGAGATACACACATCTATGGATGCAGGTGCTATGATTCGCAAGGGCGACATGAAAGCAGCACCCTGGATCAGTGCCTATGAGGATTGGAATGTTGATGTAGGGCTTGCAGCGGGCTTACAGGGATGCGCACAGATTGGCAAGGGCATGTGGGCAATGCCAGACATGATGAATGACATGCTCGAACAGAAAAAAAATCATCCTTTGGCTGGAGCTAATACAGCTTGGGTCCCTTCACCCACCGCTGCAGTCCTTCACGCAATGCATTATCATGAGATCGATGTTTTTTCCCGCCAAGAAATAATCAAAACCCGAAACCAAGCATCAATAGCCGATATAATGACTATTCCGATCACTGAACGACCCAACTGGTCGGAAGATGATATACAAGCAGAGCTTGATAATAATGCGCAAGGGATACTGGGATACGTAGTCCGTTGGATTGACCAAGGAATTGGATGCTCAAAGGTACCAGATATAAATGATGTGGGTTTAATGGAAGACCGTGCAACCCTTCGTATATCGTCCCAGCATATGGCTAATTGGTTACGCCATGGCATTTGTAGCGCGGATCAGGTTCAAAAAACCTTGGAAAAGATGGCAGGTGTAGTAGATCAACAAAACGCTAAAGACCCGCTTTACAAGCCAATGACGCCAGATTTGACGAATTCCATTGCTTTTAAAGCAGCTCGTGATCTCGTTTTCAAAGGAGCTGAACAGCCCAATGGATATACTGAGTATATCCTCCACATGCGGCGCAAAGAGTTTAAAGCGCTAGCAACGTAAATGTGCCTCTTCATCATGCATTGAAAAGTGGCGTAAATGCATCGTGCCAAAATATCAAGGCGATATTGGTTTCGCGCCGCGTAATACGGTGCGATGCAAAACACGAGGGTGTAAGGCTTGATCGAAATCACCAGTAGCGCGGTGCATTAACGACCTGTTGTCCCACATTACCACTTCATTTTTTTTCCATTCATGTGTGTATACAAAACGAGGTTGGGTTACCATATCTGTTAACCGATATATAATTTCCCGCCCCTCATGCCAATTCATCCCTGCAATATGTGAGGCATGGATGCCAAGGTAAATGCTTTTTCGGTTTGTCTCAGGGTGGACCCGCACAATGGGATGGGCAACTGGCGGGCTCTCTTTTTCTTGCTCCGGAGTTGCCGGCGCATTGCATGAGTTACGTCTACTCTGCGCCCAGTGATGCACCACCTCTAGACCATCAATCATTTGTTTCATCTCTGGATACAATTCATCATAAGCCATTTGCATATTAGCAAATTGCGTGGCACCACCATTGGGAGGTATTTCCTTAGCGTAAAGGATCGTGGCAAGCGAGGGCGTCGCATGATACGACTTATCTGAATGCCAAAAATAATTTCCATGGCTTCGGGGCTTGGCAGTTGGCTGCCCGTCTGGGTCTAAGTTAGATACTATATGTACTGCCGGGAAAGGTTTGCCGCTGTGGTCAAGCGCCACGTGGCCCTCTAATTCACCAAACTGTTTAGTAAACAAAACTTGTTGATCCTTTGTAAGATCCTGGTCTGGAAATGAGAGCACGTGATATTTGACTAATGCCTTAAGAATGAAATTTATGGTTTCTTCAGCTAGAGGTGAACGAAGGTCTAAACCGGGAAGCTCTGCGCCTGCCACACGACCTATTGGGCGCACAACTAAATTATCAGAAAGTGGTCCGGAAGCATTGTCAAAGTTAATGTCTAATTCTCCTCCAAGGTCCATCGGATACCCCCTCTATCCTTTTATCATAATGTGCGCTGACGGTTGACGTCAGAATTATAATGATGAATCTTGATTAGTTTAGCACAAAATATTCTTTGCAAACACCTCATTGCCCCATACAAAAGTTATATTAATTACATGAAAATTAGCGGAAACTTATTGGTGAGAATAACTGATGCAGATACATAATTTAAAAGACGAAGAAGAGTATAATGCTGATCATCACGTCCACAAAATTCTTGCCGAGATCGAAGGCGGTGATGCAACTATTGCCTGTTGGGAGCCAGGACAGACCAGCCCTAATCACTGCCATCCCAACGCAAGTGAAATTTATTTTTGCTTTGAAGGTGGTGGAGTTATGAGAACATCAGAGGCATCAGTCGAGATAAAACCCGGTTCGTTTACATTTCACCCCCCGGGCGAAATCCATGAATTTTTGAATGGTGACACGAGAACTATATTATTCCGTATAAGGTATGGTGGCGATAAAATCTCACGACATAAAAGTTGGAACGGCAAATCAAATTGGGAACAGCGTCTTTCTGACAAAGCATTTTTTTCTTGCTAGCTAAGCATAATAAACAGTCACGGATGATTACGCAGCTCCATCAAAACAATATCCGTTGTAAACCTAAATGCTGGGCCCTTGAAAAAAATGACACGCTTTAATGTTAAAACAGAAGGGCGTGCATTCCTCAGGCTGCTATACAGTTTTTATCTTGATTTAAGGTAAGCCTCCACATCTCACGGTCAAATTTTTCATACTCAAAACCAGTGGCAGCGTGAATCGTAGAACGATTATCCCAAACAACTATATCACCCGGTTGCCATTCCCACTTCACTGTAAAATCCGGCCCGGTTAGGTAAGGTAAAAGATCGCGCAAAATACCCACGCTCTTATCCTCAATACCCTCTAAATCCCAGATATCTAGGTCTTCATTCGAAACGTCTTTGCCGGCCGGAACAATGGCGCACGTGGAACTATTTAATCCATAAAGAGCTACTTCCCGAGTCAAAGGGTGTTCAAGCACCAACGGCACCCTATTAGGTGGATTCGCTTTGCGCTGTTCAGGAGACAGGACCGGATATTCTGGCGAATAAGCATTGATTTTTTTGTCGTGATGGGCCAAGGAGCACACTGCTTCCAGTTTTCCCAATTCAAGTTTTTTCTCGTTATCTAGTCGTGCGTAGGCGGTCCGCATATCTGCAAACAGCGTCTCACCACCTGCCGGTGGTGCAATCCTGCAATGAAATACAGATCCTATAGGTGGAAATTCTCGAAAGGTTGAGTCAGTGTGCCATACAGGTCGCCGCGTTTTGGGATTGTAGCGAATATCACTATCATCTCTAAGTTGCGGCACAATAGCGAATTGAGCTCTAGGCTTACCCGCATCGTCCTTTATGTTCCCTATTCTAAGAATAGGAAAGCCAGGCACCGTTTTGTCCTCTCTTGCAGTCTGTGTTTTGTTTTCAACAATTCCGAAAACATTGGACCATGCGACCAATTCAGACGGTGTAATATCTCTTAAGTCTTCCCCACGCACCGCAACGAGACCACCGCAACTGAGCCAAATATCATATGCTTCCGTTTGGAAAGTTTTATCACTCAGGTTCTGCCTCGTAACACCATTGATCAGGATGCCAAAGCTTCCATTCAGGGGTGAAGTTTCGTGATTCATCTCGCCTCACTTCTGTTATACCTAGTATTCAAGCTCAGATATTAGCAGAAATCAGACAAAAATTTCGACCTTTGTAAGTAAAAAATTCAGGTGATGTTTTAGAACGAAAAAAAGTCTTTTTTCCATCGAATAAATTTGAAAGATCTAAATGAGATACAAAACCGTAACGAATATATACGTTATCGAAGGGAGTGTAAGATTCCATAATGATACTTAGAGGTACGGCAAAACATCCTAATGAATCGTCTGGATCAACAGAGGATTATCGGTCTCAGGCCGTAATAGACACCGAAACGTTTTTTCGTTTGCCCCAATGGCTGACTCGTGATTTACGTTCAGATCACGCTGGTGAAACGGGTGCTGTGGCGATGTATAAAGGCATTCTAGCTGTCTCCCCGTGCGATAATGTTCGCACCTTTGCTTCGGAACATCTTAAAACCGAAAGTAACCATCTAAGATTGATTGAAACTATTCTTCCAACCGCGGATCGCAGTATGTCATTACCGCTCTGGAATTTTGCTGGCTACATTACAGGGGCTTTACCCGCATTGTTTGGGTCTGAAGCAGTGTTTCAAACCATTAATGCGGTTGAGACTTTTGTCGATGATCATTATAAAAAACAAGTCATTAGGTTAAACCATCATCATCGACATTTGCGCATCGCTAATATTTTGGAACGTTGTCGCCTTGAGGAAGTGCAGCATCGGGATGAAGCCCGAAACCACTCAGCAGGAGCGAGCAATGTTTTTTTGAAAATTTGGTGCAAGCTAGTAGCCTCCGGATCGTCGGTAGCGGTCAACATTGCTCGTGCAATTTGACTTATTCGGTGATTTTTTGTCTATGTGGTATCCCAAGCGTATAAATGGATTAGAACAGCTAGAGCGGTTTGTAGCGCGTTCTGGAAAACGCTACGCTGCGCAACGAAATTTTGATTTAGGCATGAATGGTCATGAGCATGTGTCTAAGCTATCCCCATGGGTAAGGCATCGTATTATTTCTGAGGAAGAGGTGGTTACTGCCGTACTTAAGTCCCATACTCTAAGCGCCGCAGAAAAATTCGTACAAGAAGTCTTTTGGCGGACCTATTGGAAAGGCTGGCTTGAAACACACCCTAGCGTTTGGACAGATTACACAGTCCGTGCGTCTGAACTCGCTGCAGAAATCGAGAGTAATGCTCAATTACGAGGGCAGTTTTTGACGGCTACAAAGGGAAAAACGGGCATTGCATGTTTCGATGATTGGACGCACGAACTTATTGAAAGTGGATACCTCCACAACCATGCACGGATGTGGTTTGCCAGCATATGGGTTTTCACTCTAAAACTGCCTTGGGAGCTTGGAGCAGATTTTTTCCTTCGGCATTTATTAGATGGCGATCCGGCTTCAAATACGTTGTCGTGGCGATGGGTTGCCGGCCTTCATACAAAAGGAAAAACATACCTCGCGAAATCAGACAACATTTCAAAATTCACTAAAGGTCGTTATACCAACATTACCCAGCTGTCGAATGAAGCTTTACCGGTAGCGTCTGTGGCGGAAACGCCTTCCCTACTACCCTTACCCATCCACGAACCATTTAAAAGCATCGGGCCGACGGGGTTATTGCTGACGGACGAAGACTTAAATCCCGCAAAGCTTATCAAGCAAAACGGACCACTAGTGGCTGTTGCCAACTTTAGTAGCGTAGAACAACGTTCGTCGCTTCCGATATCGCCAAATGTTTTAAATTTTGTCCACGGCGCACATAAAGATGCTAGTATGCGTTTTAAACAAATGAAATGCCTAGAAAACTCCTCGGTTGCTCGATGTAAATCGGTTAAAGAAATTTGTGAGTGGGCAGTCCGCAATGATCTTAATCAAGTTGTCACCCCACACATCTCAGTAGGGCCGACCCAGGATATCTTGGGAGAATTATCAAAGGATTTAGAATTGAATGGGATCAAGTTTTATCAGGTTATGAACCACTGGGATTTGATATCATGGCCTCATTCATCGCGTGGTTTTTTTAAGCTTCGAAAACACATACCGAAGATACTCTCGGAATTGCATCTTATCTAGTTTGACCAATCGCGGTGCTCTGCACAAGCTGAAACAGCTTCACCATATTTCACATCAAACTATGGCTTAGGATATAAATGATCAACGATATTCT
>MDSZ01072793.1_pt1 | contig 26863 bp, 27 predicted proteins | sample 811201 | NCBI WGS metagenome assembly MDSZ01 (sample SAMN05326647, study PRJNA326480) | marine metagenome | isolation source: seawater | place: Indian Ocean: North | collected 2010 | reverse complement strand
TTATTGCGGCAATGGACGGTAAAACAGTATGTGTGCAATCGTCTACAATTCATCAAAATTTTTTAGAAAAACATATGTCAGGCGCAGTTGAAGTTAAATTGTATCAAGCAGTTGATGATCACAACCTTGATCTTGCTGCCGGTAGATGTGATGCAGTTCTTGCTGATGTTGGTTCAATAATTGATTTTATGGAGTCAGATGGTGGTGTCGATGTCGCATTTACTGGACCAACTTTCTCTGGAGGTGTATTTGGTGATGGTGTTGGTGGCGCTTTAAGAAAAGAAGACACTGACATTTTAGAAATGTGGAATTCTGCAATTTCAGAAATGTCAAAAGATGGCACTACAGCTGAAATTACTAAAAGATGGTTTGGTAGAGACATATCAATGTAACATCTAAAAATAAATTTTAAAAAAGCGGTTTTTAAAAACCGCTTTTTTTATATTTTGCATTAGTTAATAAATTAGATTAACTAGAACCATTATTAAAGCTATGATTTCTCTTTTAGGATTATTAATACAAATAATTAATTTGTTTCAATTAATACTTGTAATTTATATCATCGGTACTTGGTTGGTAAATTTTAACATAATAAATGCAAATAATCGTTTTGTTTATTCTATAATGGAAGGTATGTATCGTTTGTGTGAACCAAGTTTAAATATTGTAAGAAAATATTTGCCCACATTTGGTTCAATAGACTTGTCTCCAATTGTTGTATATTTAGGACTTTGGTTTATAAAAAGTCTCTTAATTGAATACTGGCCTAGGTACTAATGTCAAAAATTATAGATGGAAAAATGATCGCTCAAAGTTTAAGGGCAGAATTAAAAAAAGAAATAAATGATTTAAAAAATAAGCATAATTCAGTCCCTGGTTTAGCAGTTGTTCAAATTGGAAATGTTGCTGCAAGTAGTGTTTACGTAAAGGCAAAAACAAAAAGTGCAATGGAAGTTGGTATTGAAGTTATTGATCACCACTTAGACGATAAAACTACTCAAGAGGATTTAATAAATTTAATTGAAACTCTAAATATGCAAAAAAATGTAAATGGTATCTTAGTTCAACTACCACTACCTAAACACATGAATGAGCAAATAATCCTGGATACAATACATCCTGATAAAGATGCTGATGGTTTTCATCCATTAAATGTTGGAAAACTCTCAATTAGTTCTGATAATAATGAGAATTTACTCATACCATGTACACCATATGGTTGTCTTTTAATGCTTAAAGGATTGGATATAGACCTTAAGGGAAAAAATGCAGTTGTTATTGGTAGGTCGAATATTGTTGGCAAACCTATGGCTCAACTACTTTTAAAAGAGTCATGTACAGTAACAATTGCACATTCAAAAACAAAAAATTTACCTGAATTGTGCAGTAATGCCGATATTTTAGTAGCAGCTGTAGGGAGACCAGAGATTGTTAAGGGAAATTGGATAAAAAAAGAGGCAATTGTAATTGACGTTGGTATTAATAGAATAGAAATTGAAGAAGATGGAGAAATAAAAACAAAACTAGTTGGTGATGTTATGTTTACTGAAGCAGAATCAAAATCATCTGCAATAACACCGGTTCCTGGAGGAGTTGGTCCTATGACAATTGCATGTTTATTAAGAAATACAACAATTGCATTTAAAAATAGTTTAAATTAATCTAATAAAAATTTTCTTATTTTTGTTTCAAAAAATTTTACAGTTATTTTTTTTCTTGCTTCTTCACAATGATCACACAAATTTTTATATTGGCCACAAGGAGATAATTTATCATTAAAGTATATATTTTCATGAAAATCATATCCAATTGTCCTTGGTGAAATCCAGCCACCAAAATACAGGACTGCATTTTTTTTTAATGCTGCAGCAACATGACCAAAACCTCCCTCTGGACCCACGTACAAATTACACTGATCCATTACTGCACAGGCTAATCTAAAATCCATATTATCTGGAGCAAAAACTCCATTAATATTTTGTGTTTTGTTATGAACAGATTGGATTATTAAATATTCTTTTCTTAGATTATTAATAAGATTAAGCCAATTATCTAAACCCCATTCTTTGTTTCTGTGTTTAATACTAAATTGTTTATCATTTATTTTGGTAGAAGATGTTTCTAAAAAAATTATTTTTTTATAATTGTTATTATTATTTTTTTTCCAAAATATTTTTGATTTTTCAATTATTTCTTTTGCATCTGAAATTTCTTTTTTACTAAAATATATTTGACCAGGACTTGGTTTAAAGTTTTCATTCCAAACATAGTTAGTGCTAGATGATTTTTTGTAGTCAATATAAGGTCGATTACCTGGATGATAATCAATTATATGAATTGGTTTTTTTAAGTCTAATTTATTACAATTAGAAATATTTGGATTATTTTCATATATTATTGAATGAAATGCTTGTTTTTTTTTTGCATTACCAATAACTATTTGTCTTTCAGGGTATTTTTTTTTAATTTTTTCAGCAAAAGATGTAACTAGAAGGTCATCACCATAGCCCATAATTATTTTTTTATTCTATTTCTAAGGCGAATTGAATTAATTTTTATAAATCCTTCAGCATCTTTTTGATTATATTCACCTTTTTCATCAAATGAGACCAAACTAGTTTCATATAAGCTATTTTTAGATTTTCTTCCTAAAATAATTACATTACCTTTATAAATTTTTAACTTAACTGTTCCATTAACCTTTTGTTGTGTTGAGTCTATTAATTTTTGCATTGCTAATCTTTCAGATGAAAACCAAAGTCCGTTATAAATTGTTTCAGCATATTTAGGCATAATTTCATCTTTCAAATGTGCTTCTCCTTTATCTAGAGTTATGCTTTCAATAGCTCTTCGTGCGTGAATAAGAATAGTGCCGCCAGGAGTTTCATAAATTCCTCTAGATTTCATTCCAACAAATCTGTTTTCTACAATATCAATTCTACCTACTCCATGCTCACCGGCTATTGAGTTTAACTTTAATAATAATTCGTGTGGTTTTAGTCTTTTGTCATTTACTGAAACTGGATCTCCATTTTCAAAATCAATAATTATATTTTCTGGTGTATTGGGTGTTTTGTCTAAGCTTTTAGTACGTGTATATACATACTCAGGTGCTGCAATCCAAGGGTCTTCTAGAACTTTACCCTCAGAAGATGTATGCAATAGATTTGCATCTGTACTAAACGGAGGTTCTCCTAATTTGTCTTTAGCTACTTGTATCTGATTTTTTTCTGCATAATCTATCAACTCCTTTCTACTCTCAAATTCCCAATCTCGCCATGGAGCAATTACCTTAATATTTGAGTCATTAGCATAATAACCTAATTCAAATCTTACTTGATCATTACCTTTTCCTGTTGCTCCATGAGCTACAGCATTTGCACCTACTTCTTTTGCAATTTCTATCTGCCTTTTAGCGATTAAAGGTCTTGCAATAGCAGTTCCTAACAAATAATTTCCCTCATATAGTGCATTTGATCTAAACATTGGGAATACATAATCTCTCACAAATTCCTCTTGAAGATCTTCTATATAAATTTCATTAACACCTAAATTTTTTGCTTTTGTTTTAATGGGCGTAAGTTCTTCACCCTGACCAATGTCAGCTGTGAATGTAACAACTGGACATTTATAACTATTTTGAAGCCATTTAAGTATAACGCTGGTATCTAATCCTCCTGAATACGCTAAAACGATTTTTTTTATCATCTAGCAATCTTCAGCCAATTTATTATAAGCTGCTGTAAAACCCTTTAATGTGTATGTATCATTGGTAATTGTGCCTCTTGATGACTCACCAATTACGTTAAGCTCTAAGCCTTTTTTCATAGCAAAAATTACTTTTTTATCTTCATTTGTCCAAGCTGCACTTGGCAGATCTTTAGTTGTGTAAAAAACATACTCACCTTTATCAATCTTTACAATTATATCTGGTCCAATTTTATAGTTATAACCTGCCTCTATTTGAACTATTGTTTCAGGATTACCAATGTTTTTATACACCAATATGTAGAAGTCACCCCTATTTTTCTCAGGTGGTAAATCAGTAGCTGTTGCTAGGCTTCCAATATAACAATATTCATCAGTCTTTACAAAACTCCACTTACCTTTCTCAAGAGAAATTGCTTGATTAGAAAAAAATATGAGAAATGCGAAAAAAAAGTTTAAAATTATTTTCATGTATTATTCCTTTTAGTATAACTTACACAAATAGTTAAGAGTGTTTACGTAGGTAAAATTAAAGTAAATATATGGATAAGTCTGAACTAAAAAATTTGATGGTTAAAATTAGCAGTGATCGCGACCAAATAGCTTTTTCAAATCTATTTGATGTTTTAGCACCTAAAATAAACTCATATTACCTTCAAAATGGGCTAAAAGCTGAAAATGCCGAGGAACTGACCCAGGAGGTTATGAGTACAATTTGGTCCAAAGCCTATCTATATAATCCAATAAAATCAGCTGTTTCTACATGGGTATTTACAATTGCAAGAAACAAAAAGGTAGACTTTCTAAGGAAAAATTCAAAAATAAATTTTAATGAAGATGATATTAGGGACTTTTTGTACAACAATAATAAAAATGACCAAATTGAAGAAAACGAAATTAGGGAGCAAGTAAATAAGATTCAAGGAAAATTAGATGATAATCAAAGAAAAATAATCAAAATGAACTTTTTTGAGAACAAAAGTCATAAAAAAATAGCTGAAGAGCTTGAAATTCCATTAGGTACAGTTAAATCTAGAATAAGGCATATTTTAACAAAAATGCAGAGATTATTGTGAACGGAACATTAGTAAAAAACCAACTTATATTTGACTTTGCTTCTGGCCTATTAGGGCCATCTAAGTCAATATTTGCATCCACATACTTGTTTTTAAATTCCAAGGCTTCTAATTTAAATAATACTTTTGAAAACATTCTTGGAGATGAATTTATAGAAAATAAAGGTGTTCCATTAAAAAAACTTAAATATTCAGATTGCATTTCTAAAGACCAAAACTCAACTGAAACAAACTATGTAAACAACAGTCCAATTTCTAAAATTATTGGTCCAATAGAAAAGATACAGTGGAAACAAGTATATAAAGGTTTCAGTGAATTTATAACAAATATTGATGGTGATGATAATGAACTTAAACTCATTAAAATGGAGCCTGGAGCATCAGTACCAATGCATTCTCACGGTGGAAAAGAATACACACTTGTATTGAGCGGAAGTTTTTGTGACGAATATGGTAATTATTCTAAGGGCGATATTCAAATTAACGATCAAAAAATTAAACATACACCCATCGCATCTAATGTTGAAGGTTGCATATGTTTAACCATAACTGAAAAAGATGTAATTTTTTATGGACGCTACGGTTCATTTCTAAACTTATTTACTTTTATAAAATCTTTTTTTAAGTAATTTATTAAAACTTGTTTTATAATAAACAGGTGAAAGAATTAAGTACAAATTTTCTTAGATCTAGCATAGTAGAAAGTTCACATAAGGTAAAACTATTAATTACAACATTCAAAGGCGATATTCTTTTAAACTCAGGTAATGCAGATGATTTAATCTACCCAAGATCTTCTATTAAGATATTTCAAGCTATACCTTTTATAAGTTCTAATGCTCACTCAATTTATGAGTTAAATTCAAAACAAATAGCTTTATCTTGTTCTTCTCATAGAGGAGAAAATTATCATATTAAAGAGTTAGAAAATTGGATAAGTAAAATAAGAATTAGCAAAAAAAAACTAAAGTGCGGTATTCATAACCCTCTCAATAGAAAAGCATCAGAAAGCTTATTTCGTTTAAACAAAAAAGCAAGCCAATTACATAATAACTGTGCTGGCAAACATCTAGCTATGATTACAGCCTCTATTATAAATAAATATAGTACAGATAATTATTTAGATTTTAATCATCCCCATCAAAATGCAATTAGAAATGTTTTTGAAAAATTCACAGGTAGAATAATAAAATTAAATAATTATGGTATAGATGGTTGTAGTGCTCCTCAGTATTCATTTAAAATTAGAGATTTGTCAACAATGCTTAACAATTTATTTAAGAGTTATAAAAATAAATTTTATTACAACGAAGAGATTAGTATTTTAATTGATTGTATAATGAGTAATCCAAATTACATAGGTGGTACTGATAGTTTAGACAGTAAAATAATGTCCATAGCAAAAAAAAGAATCTTTTGTAAGGGTGGTGCAGAAGGTGTATTTTTATTTATTGACTTAAAAAAAGGTATTACTGGTGTCATCAAGGTTATTGATGGAAATGAAAGGGCTATTCCACCTTTAATATATCAATTATTCAAAAAATTTAATATTATGAATAATAAAGAGTTAAAAGAATTTAAGAATTCTTACAATTTTCAAATTGTTAATCATGCAAATATTATTGTTGGGTCGATAGAGTCTAAAATATAGCAATTGCTAATATGATTACGATGATAATTGTAAGTGGTAATCTTAAAAAATAATAAGGTTTTTTATTGTTTCTGTGTGAATAAATTAAAAAATAATCGAAGATTAGTTGTGAGCAAATTAAAAAAATTAGTAATAAAATAGTAATAAAAGTATTAAATTCTAATAAGTTTAAAATAATTATAACTATAGAAATTAAACTAGGGATAAATCCATATACTGCAATGTGATATTTAATTTTTACATCAAGATTCCAATTAGTAGAACCAATGAAAACAAAAATTATAAGCGTATAATATATTAAAAAATTATCAAAAAAATCTTCTTTTATTTGGAAGAAAAAATATTTATCTATTATTAGAAAAAAGTATGGAACAAGGCCAAGATAAGAAATTAAAAATTGAATATTAAATTTTTGATGCATAAATAATGATAAAAAAAGAAGACATTTTTTCTATAGAAAAATTATTAAATAATAAAAAAATCATTTTCAGTGAATTATTATCTAACTCATTTGGAATAAATTGCATTAAATTTTTAACAAATGATAAAGAAAGCTATATAGCAAAATACTACATAGATAAGAGTTTAAATTTTAATGCAATAGAGTCAGAAACTCAAAATTTAATGTTCTTGAATGATTTAAATTTAAAATTTTTCCCGAAAATTTATAGCAATGATAAAAAATTTATAATCATTTCTTATATTGATCATAATGGAATTCAACCCGATGATACAAGAAACGATTTGTTGCATGCTATAACTGCTTTACATTCCATGAAAAATAATAATTATGGCTTTGAATTTGAAACTCAAATTGGTGGGTTAAAGCAAAAAAATAATTTTAGTGATAACTGGGTAACTTTTTATAGAGATTATAGACTTGGTTATATATTTGAATTGATTAGCTCTAACCAAATGATGGACAAATCAATTAATATAAAAATTGAAGCATTAATAAAAAATTTAGAAAATTATATTCCTAAAAAACCTAATGCTTCACTTTTACATGGTGATTTATGGGCAGGAAATATATTATTTAATGACTGTAATTTTGTTGGTTTTATTGATCCTGGATCTTTCTATGGTCATAATGAATTAGAAATTGCTTATTTAAGATGGTTTGACCATGTATTCATAGATAAAAATTTTCTTAGTAAATATAACAATATTATAAATATTGGAGAGGAGTATTTAAACTATGAACCTGTTTATCAACTTTATTATTCTCTTTTAAACGTCCACCTATGGGATAGAGCATATATTAAAGATGTTAGAAGGTTATTAAATAAAATTAAAATTTAATTCTTTTAAACACAAGGATTAGGATCAGATAAATGTATATTTTCAATTTCATTTAGAATGTCATTAGAAAGTGTGAGATTTATACTATCTATGTTTTCTTTGAGTTGTTCCATTGTTGTTGCTCCAATTATATTGCTTGTAACAAAAGGTCTGTCATTTACAAATGAGTTAGCAAAAGTAGATGGTGGTATACCATATTTTTTTGCTAACTTGAAATATGACTCAATCGCTATTTCACCTCTTCTAGTATGGTGACGGTTAAAACGTCTAGGCCAAATTGTGTATCGAGCATTAATTGGTTTTTTATTACCTATATATTTTCCGCTGAGTCTACCTCCTGCCAGTGGAGAATAAGCAAGCAAGCCACATTTTTCTCTTATTGAAACTTCTGAATTAGCTACATCAAATACTCTATTAACTAAACTATAAACATTTTGTATAGATACCATTCTAGGTAATTTTTTTTCTTTTGATATCTCTAAAAATTTCATTACACCCCATGGTGTTTCATTTGATAAACCAACGAATCTAATTTTTCCTGCTTTTACTAAACGGTCAAGGTTTTCTAGTACTTCATCTATTGCGGTCCAATTATCGCTTGGATCATATTCAAAATCAAGAACTCCGAATTTAGGAACTTTTCTCTCTGGCCAATGAAGTTGATATAAATCAATATAATCAGTTTTAAGTCTCCTGAGACTGTCATCTACAGCTTTATCTAAATTTTTTCTATCAAATCCTAGTTTATCTGCGCCCTGTCTTATCCATTGAAGATCGTCTGTCGATTTTGAAGCAATTTTGGAAGCCAATATTACTTTATCTCTATTTTTTCTTTCTTTAAACCAATTACCAATAATTTCCTCTGTCTTACCATATGTTTCTTGTCTAGGCATTACTGCATAAAGTTCTGCAGTATCAAAAAAATTTATACCTCTATCTAATGCATAATCCATTTGTTCAAAACCCTCATCCTGAGTATTTTGCTCTCCAAATGTCATTGTGCCTAAACAAATTACACTAACATCAATATTAGTATTTCCTAATTTCCTATACTTCATACTATTTTTACAAAATGCCTTGAAATTAACAGATTTATAGCGATATTAGTTATTATTATAAAGGAGAATTTATGGCTTTAGACTTTAATCAAAGATCATTTACAAAAACAGTCGATCAAGCAGCAATTGATGAAGGCTTGCGAGCTTATATGCTTAAAGTCTACAATTATATGACAATTGGCTTGATGCTTACCGGTTTTATTGCTTATTTTTTTGGTAAAGCTTCAATAATTACAAATGAAATGGGTCAAATTGTAGGTGTTACACAAATAGGTGCTTTGCTTTTTGGTTCACCCTTAAAATGGATTATTATGTTAGCACCATTGGGTTTTGTATTTTACTTAAGCGCTAGAATAAATAGAATGTCAGTTAGTGCAGCTCAAATTACATTTTGGGTTTTTGCTAGTATTATGGGTCTTTCACTAGCTTCTGTATTTATAGAGTTTACACAAACATCTATTGCAAGAGTATTTTTTATTACTGCGGGAACTTTTGGAGCAATGAGCTTATATGGTTATACGACTAAACGTGATTTGACAAAACTTGGTGGATTTCTATTCATGGGCTTGATAGGTATTATTATTGCCAGTGTAGTAAACATGTTTGTTGGATCATCAGCTATGCAATTTGCTATATCAGTAATTGGAGTTTTAGTTTTTGTTGGTCTTACAGCGTATGATACACAAAATATTAAAAATATGTATTATGGTGGAGATAGTGAAGAAATAGGTTCTAAGAAAGCACTTATGGGAGCGCTTAAATTGTATTTAGACTTCATAAATCTTTTTATACTTTTATTACAGTTATTTGGGCAAAGAAGATAATTTAAATTTTATATATTTACTAAGCCCAGTCTTGCTTTAGACTGGGCTTTTTTATTAATTTATGAATTCTGCAGAAGAAATTAACTTAGCTTTAAAAGAGTTTTCAAAAGGAAATAAAAAAAGCGCATATAAAAAACTAAAACAGATTTTTAAAAAAAATAAAGATAATGATCAGCTAAGATTTAATTTAGCAGTAATTGCACAAACATTGAATCTAAATGATGAAGCTAAAGATTATTATCAATTCTTAATTGATAAAAATAGCAATCATAAAGCTATGATTAATCTCTATCTTTTGTACATCAAAGAGTCAAATTTTGAAGAAGCCTTAAAAATAATAAACAATATTGGTGATGAATATAAAAAAGAAAAAAATATAATTAAAGACAAGGCTTTTATATTATACAAATTAAAACAATATGATCAATCTATCCATATATGTAATACATATTTAAAAGATAGCGATGATATAAATTTTTTAAACATTCTTGGACTCAATTATTTTTCTATGAATAATTTAGAAAGGTCTGAAGCAATATTTAAAAAAGCACTAGATATTAATGAAAATAATCCCTCTATATTAAATTCAATAGGAAGAATATATCATGAAAAAAGGGACTCAAAAAATGCTGAAAAATATTTACTTAGGGCTTACAATATAGATAATAATTCATATGAAATTATAAATAACTTAGCTGGATTTTATAGGGAAGAAGGAAATTATTCAAAATCTATCGATTTATATCTAAAAGCTTTACAAATTAATCCTCAAAACTATGCAATAATTAATAACTTAGCTAAAGCTTATTTTGATAGTGACAAATTAGAAATGGCCGAGGAATGCTGTCTAAAAGCATTAAAATTAAATAAAAATGATGGAAATATTCAAAAGATTTTATCATTAATTTATTTAAGAAAACAAAATTATAAAGATGGATGGGCCTATTTTGATGGAAGATTAAATTTATCAGATTTTGTTGAAAAAAATTCTACAATTCGAAATATTAGAAGCAAACTCATAAACAAAACAAAACTAAATAAAAAATTAAAACTTTTAGTACTAAGAGAGCAAGGTATTGGAGATGAAATATTATATGGTACTATGTATGGTGATCTTTTAAGTCATTGTGAAAATGTTAAAATAGAATGTGATCCTCGACTTAAAAATATTTTTAGTAAATCATTTCCAGAGTCAAAAAATTGCTTTTTAGAATTTGGGGAAGTATCTTTAGATAAAACTAAACTTGATGGTTTTGATAATGCAATTTACGCAGGTAGCCTTGGAAAATTTTTTAGAAATAAATATGAACATTTTAATAATGGTATTTATCTGAAAGCAGATGATGAATTGGTAAATGCTTCAAAGTTAAAATTACAAGATTTAGATAATAAAATAAACATTGGTATATCTTGGAAAAGTTTTAAAAATAGATATTCGAAGGAAAAATCTCTAATTTTAGAAAACTTTGACAAAATATTTGAAACAAAAAATTGCAATTTTATTAACCTACAGTATGGTAATGTTTTAGAGGAAATAAATGATTATAACAAAAAATTTAATAAAAATATTATTACATTAGAAAATTTAGATTTAATTAATGATTTTGATAATTTAGCTGCGGTGTTAAAAAATTTAGACCTCTTTATATCTGTTAGTAATAGTACAGCTCATCTAGCAGGAGCCTTGGGTGTTAAAACATTATTGATAAGGCCTGATAATCATGCTGTATTTCATTACTGGAATCAAACTGATAACAAAACTCCGTGGTATAAATCAATTAGTTTTGTAAGTAGAAATGAAATTGTTGATATAAAAAATTTGATTGATAGATTCCTAAATAGTTAAATTATATTTATTAGAAAGATATTCATCTCTTTCTTTATTCCATTCATCTGCATACTCCACATCTTGCCATTCTGAAAACCAAGGACCACCTCTGGTAAAGTGGACAGCATATGGATAAGATGTATTATGGTTAGACGTCCATCCTTCAAGCCAATTCCATCTTTCATCCAATGATCCAATTTCTTCATCTTTACACCATTTAAATTGGTGAAGAAATGCACCGCTTTCATTGTTGACAGTGTCAATTGTTAAATTTCTTGTACTTTCATGTGAACAGTTGAAAACTATAAAACTTGACCAGTTTTTTCTTGGATAAACTGTTTGTTTTTGACCATCCATTTTATGTTTTTCTTTTGGAGTATAATCATGCTGGACACAATAAACTGCTTTTTTATTGTCAAGATTCTTAATTAAATTTGATACATCATCCAAAAATATAAAGTCACAATCACAAAATACTGCCCATCCATTATAATTCATTAAATTAGGAACCAAAAAACGTGAATATGTAAATTGTGTAGAAGCCAAAGGATCAACGTCTCTGGTATATAGTTTTTTTGCAATAAGCTCATCTAATTTAAGTGAAGTAACTTTAACTTGTTCTGATGCTCTCTTAATTAAGGAATACTTGCATACTCTATATGCAATATCCTCTTTTGCGTCATATCCTATAAAAAAATTAATAGTCATTTTTTATTATATTACTCTCTATCATTTTTGAATTGGATAAAACAAGTGAATTAAAATATCCTGAGTCTGACACACTGCTCCATTCAGTTTGGGATTTATTAGTGATTTTACATATCCAAATATTTTCAACTAAAGAATTCTCAGATCTCATAATCCACAAATCACTTTTTTGTTTATCATTATGTTCTCCCAGCTCAATATTTGCCATAAAAATACAAATCTCTTTAGATGGATTTTTACCAATCAAACCTTCAATATTTGTTCTAGCAATATCCCATTTTTGATTTCTTATTGCAAAAGATATTAATAATTTTTTTGATTCTTCGTTGTTGTTATTATTTTTAATTAATTGTTTGATAAATATTAAATCCTCTAGCTTATTTTCTATTATTATTTCTGTAATTATATGACGTATAATTGAGTTTGGATTTGCTAACCAATAATTTTTTATCATTTTTTTTAGAAAAGATATATTTTTTGAATCGGCAATTAATTTTAGGTGTAATTTAACATAAGGTGGAAAGTTATTCTTTAATTGAAGAGCCTTAACAATATTTTTAGTAGCTTCTTTTAAGTTAGAACCAGATTTAATTTTTGTAATTTCATAATAACCAATAGACTTATTTTCTGATAAAATTTCCTTATTAATAATTTTTTTGAATATGCTTTGTCAGATATAGTAATTACTTGATTCCAATTTTTTGTTTTTGCTGCAATATTGATTAAGGTGTCATATAGTTTTTCAATTGAGGGATTTAAATTAAATAATTTCTCACCATATAAAAAAGCATGGTGGTAATCTTGATTATTTAGATTTTGTTCCATAAGACCTCTATACCCAAGAGCTTCAGTTTTTTTTGATTTTAACATTGTTTCATAAACTTCAGAAAGTTCAGGGTATTTTCTTTCTATTTTATAGACTTCAGATTTTAGAAGTAGTGAAAGAGATGGATCATCTTTTAAATAAGAGGTCATTTTTTTATGTGATTTTACAGCTGTTCTATTATCTTTGTTAGCAATGGCAATCATTGCATCTACAAAGTGTAAATAACCTGTTTCTAATTTTTTGTATTTATTTTTTAGAAAATAATTTTTAAGAGATAATTTTGACTTAAAATATAAAAATAATAAAATATAAAATAAAAATAAAACTGTAAAAGCAACACCTGCAAATATGTTGGATGAGAATGAATATTTATAATTTCCAATATCTAGAGAAATTATAAACGGATTAGACAAAACCAAAGTTAAAATAAATAATAATACTATTAACTGTAAAAAAAATACTATTATTCTGTAAATCATTTTAATTTTAATAATTCATTTTTGAAATCCAAATATTTAACAATTTCAATTTTTGTTATTTCAAAATATTTTTCATAATTCTCAATAGTTTTTAAATATTTAAAGGCATTATCAATACTATTTTTTTCAATATTAAATTGTATTTTTTTAATTTTGATAATTGAGTCACTATTAACACTATTTTCTGAGGTAGGTGAAATTTGAATATAAGGTAAAACGATTTTGCTAAATAAAGAATCGGTATTTTTATTAATAATATTTTTAAGATATAAGTTAACCTCCTTATCAAAAACTGTTTTCAGATAATGATGACCTTTATATGGTTTCATTGATAAGATTGATAATTTATCAATAATTATTTTTTTATTATGATCTATTATACTTGTTAAGTAATCAAGCTCAGTGTTATAATTTATATTATTTTCATACTTTATAAGTATCAATTCAATGATATCATTTTTTTGTCTACTAATAAAATTCTCTTCATCTTTTTTTTGAACAAATGGAGTTACTTCTTTACTTTTTAAATTGTTTATCTCTTCTGATAATTTAGTTAAGTTTTCGTTAATTAGTTCTATATTCTTATTAAGAGATAATATTTCATCACCTTGATCTTGTAATGCAATGGACTCAATACTATTTTTTATTTGTTCCAATGAAGATTTGTTTAAATTTATTGAGTCAGAAAGTTTTGTAATCAAGATAGAATTCTTATTTATACTTTCATTTAGATCCATTTCAATGTTAATTTCATTCTGTGTTGAAATATTCTCTTTTTCATAATTAACATAGAATACATATAATAAGCTAATTAAACATATTAATAATATAAGACTTATAGTGAATTTTGAAAATATGTAAAAACTCTCAAAAAATTTTTTCATTTTTCATTTTTAACATTATTAGATTGTTGTTTCACAGAAGAAAATATTGTACGGAATTATTATGCTTGTTTTTTCCTGTGAAACCTCATGTGACGAAACTTCACTATGCTTGATGAGAGATAATAAAATTATTGAACATATAGTATTTTCTCAAGAAATTCACAGTAAACACGGGGGAATTGTTCCTGAACTTGCTTCTCGATCACATTTAGAAAAATTGCAAGAAATTACTGTTAGTTTATTTAATAAACCACATATAGATCCATCCAAAATTGATATATTTGCTGCTACTTGTGGACCAGGCTTAATAGGGAGTTTGCTTGTTGGCTCAACATTTATGAAATCTTTGTCAATAAATTTTAAGAAGCCATTTGTTCCAATCAATCATTTAGAAGGACACGTAATTTCAACAAGCTTTAATAATACAATAGTTTATCCTCATCTGGTTCTACTTTTAACTGGTGGACATACACAAGTATATCTCATGAAAAGTGATAAAGAAATTAAATTACTTGGTGAAAGTGTTGATGATGCAATTGGTGAAGCATTTGATAAAACAGCTAAGATGATTGGTCTAAATTATCCAGGAGGTAAAGAAATAGAAAAATATGCCAAAGAGGGTGATGAAAATTTTTTTGAGCTCCCAAAACCATTGATAAATGAAAAAAATTTTAATTTTTCCTTTTCTGGTATAAAAACTCATATCAGTTTTTTAATAAAAAAAAATAGGTTAGATAATTTGTTTGTTAATAATCTCTCAGCTTCCTTTCAAAAAACAATGGCAGAGATAATTACAAAAAAATTGATAATGGGTATAGATGATCTTAAAAATAAAAATATATATGTAAAATCTATTTCAATAGTTGGTGGTGTTGCTAATAATAATTATATCAGAAAAAAATTAGAAAATTTATTTGATATAAAAAAAATTAAACTTTATTATCCAATTAAGGAAATGATGGGAGATAATGCAGCAATGATTGCCTGGGCATGTTATAAACATTATAAAAAAGAAAAAGAAAATATTTTTTTTAAACCAAAACCAAGGATGAAAATAAATGAAAAATTATAAAAATTTAATTATTTATTTTAAATGAATTATTGGCTTTTAAAATCTGAGCCAGATGCATGGTCGTGGGATAATCAAGTAAAGGAAGGTCCATCAATGTGGGATGGAGTAAGAAATTATCAAGCTAGAAACAATTTAAAAAAAATGAAAAAAAATGACCTATGTTTTTTTTATCACTCTGTTACTGAAAAATCTATTATTGGAATAGTAAAGGTAGTAAAAGAATTTTATACTGACCCTACTGATGAGACAGGAAAATTTGTTGTAGTTGATGTAAAAGCTTATAAAAAATTAAAAAAACCAGTACATCTTGATGAAATTAAAAAAATTAAAAAATTAAAAGATATTGCACTAATAAAACAAAGTAGACTTTCAGTAATGCCATTAAAAAAAATCGAATGGGACACAATAATTAAAATGTCAATATAGGTGTTATTATAAATTATTAGTTGAAATTTTTATGTTTTACAACTACTCTCAAATCAATGAAAATTAAACATAATTGGATTAGTAATGCTAAAATTAATAGCGATGAATATATATCAATGTACAAAGAATCAATTGATAATGGAGATAACTTTTGGAGTAAGCAAGCTAATAGAATTGATTGGTACAAAAAATTTACAAAAATTAAAAATGTTAAATATTCTAAAAAAGAGGTGGACATTAAATGGTTTGAAGATGGAAGTTTAAATGTATCTGTTAATTGCGTTGATAGACATGCTACTAAAACCCCAGATAAGACTGCAATAATATGGGAGGGGGATGATCCTAAAAATACAAAACATATATCTTACAAAGAATTATTAAATAATGTTTGCAAAAGTGCTAATGCTTTAAAAAAAATAGGGGTTAAAAAGGGAGATAGAGTAACAATTTATCTTACCATGATACCTGAGCTTGCTTACATAATGCTTGCTTGTGCTAGAATTGGAGCTGTTCATTCAATAATTTTTGGAGGTTTTTCAGCTGAATCTATAGCTGGAAGAATACAAGATTGTGGCTCTGAATTCGTTGTTACTGCTGATGAAGGAGTAAGAGGTGGAAAAATTATACCTCTTAAAGAAACTACAGACACTGCTCTTGAAAATTGTCCGAATGTAAAAAAATGCTTAGTAGTAAAAAGAACTAATAGCAAAATTAATTTTGTTAAAGATAGAGATGTCTTCTTCGATGAATTAATGATGGATGTAGATGATTTTTGTGAACCAGAAGAGATTAATGCAGAAGATCCACTATTTATATTATATACTTCAGGGTCAACTGGAAAACCTAAAGGAGTAATGCATACATCTGGCGGTTATCTTGTTTATGCTTCAATGACACATGAATATATTTTTAATTATAATAGTGGAGATATATATTGGTGCACTGCTGATATAGGTTGGATTACTGGACACAGCTATATAATTTATGGACCGCTATCAAATGGTGCAACAACTATTATGTTCGAAGGAGTTCCAAACTATCCAGATTTTTCTAGATTTTGGCGAATAGTTGATAAACACAAAGTCAATATATTTTATACTGCCCCAACTGCAATAAGAGCGTTAATGCGTGAAGGAGACGAGCATGTAAAAAAAACAAGTAGGTCATCCTTAAAACTGCTTGGCACAGTTGGAGAACCGATTAATCCTGAAGCATGGAAATGGTATTTTGAGGTGCCTGGAAATTCTAAATGTCCAATTGTAGATACATGGTGGCAAACAGAAACGGGAGGAATACTTATTTCACCACAAACAGGTGCTATTGAATTAAAGCCTGGGTCAGCATCGAAACCTTTTTTTGGAATTGAACCTTGTATAGTTGATAAAGAGGGAAATGAACTTGAGGGAAAGTGTGAAGGAATGTTATGTTTAAAAAGATCATGGCCAGGACAAATGAGAACTGTATATGGTGACCATAATAGGTTTATTGATACTTATTTCTCTCAATTTGATGGTAAATATTTCACTGGCGACGGTTGTCGAAGAGATGAAGATGGGTATTATTGGATTACTGGTAGAGTTGATGATGTAATAATAGTATCTGGACACAATCTAGGTACTGCTGAAATAGAAAGTGCTTTTGTCTCACATCCAAAAGTTGCTGAAGCAGCAGTTGTTGGATATCCGCATGAAATAAAAGGTAATGGATTGTACTGTTACGTATCCTTAAATGTTGGTGAAGTTGTATCTAATGAGCTAGTAATTGAATTAAAAAAAGTTATACGTGAAAAAATTGGCCCAATTGCAACCCCAGACTTTATACATGTAACCGCAGGATTGCCTAAAACAAGATCAGGAAAAATAATGAGAAGAATTCTCAGAAAAATCGCTTCAAATGATTTTGAAAATTTAGGTGATACAACAACACTAGCAGATCCAAGCGTTGTAAATGATTTAATAGAAAATAGAAAAAATAAGTAATTATCTAGGTTGCCAGTGTTTTAAACATCTTGGTTCATAAATATTAGCTGCTCCAACTTGTGTCCTCTCTCCACCTTCAGTTTTTCTATAAGTTTTTGTTGCTTCCATTCCACAAACATTACAAAAACCATATATTTTTATAATTTTATCAGATAGCCCTAAAACCATTGAGGATGTTTCCCAAGGTCTGCCTCGAGAGTCCTGGTCAAGGCCTGCACAAACTACATCAATACCAGAATTTAAAATAATTTCTATGTTAGATAGTGTTTCACCAGTATCCATAAACTGAATTTCATCTAAAAAAACAACATCAACTGTTTTTTTATTAAAATTGAAATGTTTGAGGGTATCTGCCCAACTTGTCATAGCAAAGCACTCGTGACTTAAATCATTATGTGTAATAATTTTCTGTGAAGAATACCTATTGTCAATGCTGGGTTTTATAACAACAATTTTTTTGTTCTGATGCTTGGCCCATAAAATTCTCTTCAATAATTCACTAGTTTTTCCAGCAAACATTGCTCCAACTATTGTTTCTAAATTTCCTCTCATTTGTATAATTTATTATAAATGTTGATATAACATAGTTCTATATATTTTATTAGAAATTATAAAATAAATTAATGATTATGAAACAGGGAGTTAAAGCAAGATTAATAATTCATCAAATTTTAAGGGCAATAAAAAAAAATAACTTGAATTTTGATAATTTAAAAATTCAAAAAGAAATTAATAAGTTCTCTGAAAAAGATAAGTCACTTATTAATACAGTATGTTTAAATTCGATGAGAAAATATTTTTTTGTAAAAAAAATAATTAAAAAATACTTAGTAAAAAAACCAGGCTTGAATTTAGAACTACTATTAGTAAGTGCAATAACACAAATAATATTTTTGAATTTCAAAGCATATGCAGTTATTAATTGTAGTGTCGAGATAGCAAAAATAATTAATTTGAATCCAGGTTTAGTCAATGCAACTCTTAAAAATATTAATAAAGAAAAATCAAATCTCATTAATATTAAAATTTCTTTTAATGATCTACCTGAATGGTTTCAAAAAAAAACAGGTAATTTAAAAATATATGATAAAACTATTTTTCTTGATAATTTTCATAATGAGCCAGATATACATATAGTCTTCAAAGATGAAAAAAATATGAAACAATTTGAACAAGCATTGATTCCTAGTTCTTTTACTTCAGGTTTTTTGCAAAATAGAGAAAAAATTGAATATATTAAATCTTTTGACTTAGGTAATTGGTGGATTCAAGATTTTTCATCATCTTATCCTTTGATAAGATTAAAGAAGAAACTGACGAATAAGAAAATAATTGATTTATGTTCAGCACCTGGAGGGAAAGCTTTTCAAATATTATCAAAAAATTTACATATTGTACTAAATGACAAAAGCAAAAACAGACTTGTTTTTCTAAAAGAAAATTTGAAAAGACTAAATTATGAAGCAAAAATTCTCAATTTAGACATTTTAAATTCAAATTTAAAAGAAAAATATGATTTTATTATTTTAGATGCACCATGTTCTTCTTTAGGAACAATAAGAAAAAATCCTGAGATATTTTTTAAAAATGAGAGCCCGCATATTGATAGACTAATAAAACTACAGAAAAAACTTCTAGATAAAGCCTCTAGTTTAACAAATAATGGTGGAACAATAATATATATGGTTTGCTCATTCTTGAAAGAAGAAACGGTAATGCAAATTGATAATTTTTTAGAGAATAATAAAGATTTTTCATTAGAAAAATATGCGTTTGAAGATAAGAATAGCATTACGAAAATGTTAATCAAGAATCATTGCATGTATACTTTACCAACTAGAATATATGATTTTAATATTGATGGTTATTTTGCATCGTGTTTAACTAAGAATTCAAACTTAAAATGATATTTTTCAAAAAAATATTACTAATATATTTTCGACTACCATTTATATCATTAAATAATATTCAAAGCTTTAATGATTTAAATTTCAAAAATATAGATTTTACAAATTACAGACAAATAAAATCTTTTATTTTTAAAGAAAAATTTCATAATTTAAAAAATGATTTTGTTTCTAATTTTGATTTTTTAAATTTCTCAAAAAATTTAGGTGGTAAAATTGGAGTAAGTCTATCTAAAAAAAATATTATTCATTGGTTTAAATTATATAAAAATAAAATAGGCTTTCCTTGGATTGCAGATTTTTCCTCAAAAAGGTTAATTAACATTCTTTATAACTACGAATTTATAGTATCTTCATCCACTTTATCTGAAAAAAAAGTTATTGATCGGATCATAGTTTTTCATATTAACAGAGTCCTTTTTGAATTTAATCATAAAAAAATAGATCAGGTAAACTCTTATGATTTAAAAGCAGTTGTTTTATCAATGTTTTTAACCAAGAAGTTTAATAGTAATTTTTTAATGATTATTGATAATGTCCTTGATTATCAAATAGATAAATTTGGTATGCATAAAAGTTATAATTTATTAACACATGCAAAATTTATCAATAATCTTATTGAAATCAAAAATATCTTTTTATTTTTTGAATATAGCATTCCAGACAAACTTAATTCAAAAGTTCTTATTATGTCATCAATAATAAATCAATATTTACATTTAGATGGTAGTCTTCCACTTTTTAATGGAGCAAATAACAGTTATACTAATCAAATTTATAATAACATAAATAAAGATGAATATTTAAAATTAAGATCATTTAGTGATAACAAAAATGGTATTGCATTTTATAGAGACTCAAAAAAAAGGTTGTTTTTTGATGTCGTACAACCTGAAAAAAATAATTTAAATAATTTATTGAGTTCTGGCACTTTATCATTTGAGTTTAGTTCAGATGGTGAAAAAATTATTACCAACTGTGGAGCTTCAGAAAGTATGGGAAAAAATCCAGAGTTTCTTAGATATAGCGCAGCTCATTCTACCATCATTCTTCAAAATACAAATATTAGAGAAATCAAAGAAAAAAATTCAATTGTTAATATTACTCATAATGTATCATTCAATAAAGAGGACTCGGAAGGATATTCAGTTTTACAGGGCTCTCATAATGGTTACCTTAAGAGATTTAATAAAATAATAAAAAGAAAACTTATTATCGATGCAGAAAAATCTTTTTTAAGCGGTGAAGACTCAATAATATCAACTAAGAACATAAGTAAAAAGATTTTTTATCATATTAGGTTTCATTTAATGCCCGGAATTACTCACAACTTAACTAACAATAAAAAAAATATTATACTTAAAACTCCTTCTGGTAATATGTGGTTATTTAAATCCAAATCAGTACTTTTAGTTGAAGATAGTATATTTGTTGATAAAAATAAAACACATCATATAAAGCAAATTGTAATAAAAGGATTATCGTCACAAAGCAAAGATACTGAAAAATGGTCTATACAAAAAATTTAAAAGAAAAATATGTATTAATTTCAGTGTATGATAAAAAAAACTTATCTTACTTATGTAAGAATTTAAGTAATTTTAATTATAAATTTATCTCTACTGGCGGAACTTATAAAAAAATTAATAAATTAGGTTATAAATGTTTGGAAGTTTCAAAATTGACAGGCTTCAATGAAATATTAGAAGGTAGAGTCAAAACGTTACATCATAAAATACATGCTGCTTTACTCTATAAAAAGGATAATAAAAAACATTTAAAGGAGGTAAATAAAGCAAAAATATTTAATATTGAGATGGTGGTTGTAAATTTATATCCATTTGAAAACTTTTATAAAAAAAATAATCATGAAAAAACTATTGAAATGATAGATATAGGGGGGGTTTCATTACTAAGGTCATCTAGTAAAAATTTCAAATATGTTACAACTGTATCACAAATAGACGATTACTCAGCGCTTATTGATAATATAAAAAAAAATAGTGGTAAAACAGATATAAATTTTAGAAAAAAATTGGCATCAAAAGCTTTTGACAAAACCTCATCATACGATGATCTTATTAGTAAGTGGTTAGATATAAATATTAATAGAAATAGATTTGATTTAAAATATGGTGAAAATGAAAATCAAAAATCATACTTAGTAAAAAGACCGTCATTTGATATTTCTAAATATAAAGTCAACGGTAAGTCTTTAAGTTACAATAATATTATTGATATTGATAGTGGACTAAGGTGTTTAAAAGAATTTACAGATCCAACATGTATAATAATAAAACACACTAATCCATGTGGTGTAGCTTCAGCAGATAATATTATAAACGCATTTAAAAAAGCTTATGATGCAGATAAAAAAAGTGCTTTTGGAGGTGTGATTTTATTAAATAGACCAATTAATCAAAAACTTTCTAACGAAATAATAAAAAATTTTTTTGAAGTAATTGTTTCTACTAACTTTGATAAAAAATCATTAGAAATATTAAAGAAAAAAAAGAATTTAATTGCTTTAAAGATTAATAAAAATATTAAATTAGAAGAAGAGTTTAAATCAACAGTATTTGGAAATTTATATCAAGATGATAATAATTCAAAAATAGACAGAAATTTTATTAGAGCAGTTACAAATTTAAAGTTAAATAATAAGTTACTAAATGATTTAGTTTTCTGTATAAAAGTAACTAAACATACAAAATCAAATTCTATCGTTTTAGTTAAAAACAAACAGACTATAGGTATTGGAGCAGGTCAAACAAACAGGATTGGTTCTCTCAAAATAGCTATAAGTAATGCAAAATTAAATAAGAAATGTAATAATTTTGTATGTGCATCAGATGGTTTCTTTCCTTTTACTGATAGTGTCAAAGTTTTAAAAAAAAATGGTTGTTTAGCTATAGCTCAACCTCAAGGCTCAATTAATGATTATAAGGTTGTAGAATATTGTAAGAATAACAAAATTTCTTTATATTTTACTAAAAATAGATTGTTCAAACATTGAGTGTAAATCCTAAAATACCAGTTTATTTAAAATTATTAATAAAAAAATACCCATCTGTTACAAGTGGAAGAAAAAACTACAGCATCCATCAAAAAAAAATTTATTTGATATCTAAGCTATTAAAAAAATATTTTAAAAAAACTCAATAATTAAATTTGTGTATCCACTTAATTAAGTTTTTTTCAGGATTTCTAATATCTTTAAAGTTTTCCCATCTGCCAATAGATGAGGTGTATAATGGCTTTATAACTTGAGAATAGCTAGGTGTTGATATTTTTTCTCTTTTTTTTGCTGTTTTTATATAGTTTTCAAGTTCATTTTCATATTTCAGCCCTACGTATTCTAGCAATTTATGAATTTGATTTTTAAAATTGAGAATTAAGTCTTCATATCTAATTCTATGATAATTTATATTAAAATTATCTTCATAATTTTCTAGCAATTCAAATGTCTTATTATAAAAATTTATAGTATCATCCCATTTTAAAAAATTTATCATTGCCTCGTTAATTTTAAAATAACTAAAGAAACAACTAATTACAACATCACATGGATGTCGTAATGCTAAAATAATTTTTGATTCTGGAAAGATAATTTTTATAAATCCTAGCTCAATTATAGAAAGAGGGAGTTTATCAACTATTATTTCTTTTTCAGATATATTATTAAAATTTATTTTATTAAAATAAAAATCTCTTAGCTCATGTATTTGTTTTGCAGTAATATTTTTTAGTGCCTCAAGTCTATTATTATTTTCTCTAAAAAACTTATGTCTTGTTTCTAATAAGTATGGCCTTTCCTCAAGAACAGTAATCTTTGAATGTGTCCTTAAAATAGTATCTAGTAAAGTTGTGCCAGATCTTGGAAATCCTACAAGAAAAAACAATCTATTTTTAGTTTTATTTTTGATAATTGGAATATTACGAAGATTTTTTGAATTATAAAATTTTGAATATTTATCAATTGTTTCAAATATTATTTTTTTATCAAATTTTCTGTTTGATTCTAAATTATAAAGAAAATTATTTCTTTGTTCTATATATTTAAAAGTAGTCTTATGATTTTTAAGTTTTTCATTATTCTTAGCTCTTAAATCAAGAAGTTTTTGATTGAAAAAATTATTATTAATTAATTTCTTTTCTAACTTATTCTTTTTTATAATTGTTTCTGACTCCTCAAATCTATTTAATCGATATAAAAGAAGACTTTTGTAATATATTAATAAATATTTTTTTTCAAACTTAGGTAAATTAAGTCCTGTATTAATAAATTTTTCTAAATTTTCAAAGTCGTTTACTGATTCTAGTAAATTTAATAAGCTTATATAAGCTGGTTCAAAATTTTTGTTACACTTAATAGATTTTTTGTATGATTTAATTGCTTCATTAATTTTGCTTAATTCTTCATAGTATCTACCTCTTAAAAAAAATAGAGTGTGTTGATAGTGTGTCTTTTTATTTATATTTAATTTTGATGATAGAAATAATTTTTTCAACTGATCATATTGCTTAAATTGCAGACATATTTTTCCTAAATGATTTACAATTTCTTCATTAAAACCAATATCTGAAATATATTGAAAAAGTAACTCTTGAGCTGATTCAACTTTATTCTCAATTAAATAAAGATTAGATAGGTTTAGGTATCCGTATGGCTGCTTAGAATTATGCTCTATTGCTTTTTTAAAAATTATCTTTGCTTCTTCATATTGATTGTTTTTAACATGACTTATTCCAATCTTAATTAGAGAGTTGTATTCATTTAATGGATTTATACTTTTTTTTTGCATTAACTATTTACTAGGATGTAAATTAAATATATTTTTATTATATACTAAAAAAACAAATTTTATGAAGTCGCCTAACCTTTTTTTTTCAACACCTGTATGGGCTTCAAAAGTGGAAAATTATAAAGACACTAATGAATTATTATACAACTATATTATGTCATTGAAGAACATTGATACCAAAGGAATAGTAAAAAGTAATATTAAAGGATGGCATTCCAAAGATTTTGATATGAAAGAAGAAGTACCAAAAAAATTTATTCAACTAATTACTTCTCATATAAACGATGTATTAGTTTCAATGAATTGGGATTTAGATAAGCAAAAAGTTAAGATTTCAAATATGTGGGCAATTATTAATAAAGGAGGAGCGGCCAACTCTCGTCACCATCATGGAAACAGCACCTTGAGTGCAGCATATTATGTTAGAGCGCCTAATCAGTCAGGCGATATAGTCTTTTATGATCCTAGACCGGCACCAATTTATTATCATCCAATTGCAAAAGGGCCTAATAGTTTAAATGCTATGGTTAATTCAATAAGCCCATCTGAAGGTGGTTTAATAATATTCCCAAGCTATTTAGATCATTCAGTAAATGAAAATATGTCTAGTGAAGAAAGAATCGTAATTAGTTTTAATATTTCTCTAATTAATAATTAATTTTTACAAAAAATTATAATATTTATTCATTAAACCTTCTTGCATTTCTTGCAATGTCCACTGATTGTATGACAGTGATTTAAATACATCAAAACTTATTTCTCCATTTTCAATATTTTCTAATGAATTAATTTTCGATAGCTTATTATGTGTGAAGTGTGCGGGTACTCCTTTTATCATTGATTTAAAACCAGCAGTTGATTGAAAGCTGACAAATGCCCAAGCTCTTTTGAGGAGAATTTCAAGTGGAATCTCAGAAAATTTATTATGAACATATAATTTTCTATCTGTATATTTTTTAATATTGCTTATTGTCTCTTCAACCCAATTATGAACATTAAAAAAATTTTTCATATGTATCGAAGGTTCTGAAAGTATAATATACTCTCCAGTCATTCTAATTGGTGAAAAGTTGATATCTAGTTTGTTCAGTCTATCAGAGTCATATTTTTTTAAATCAAATCCTATAAAATCATTTTTTACAATTCTAAAATAACCATTAAGGTTTTTTATTAATGTACCTTTATCACTAAATGCTCTATCAGAAGTAGCAACGTAACCATGATCAATATAATAAAAGTTTTTTGATTTTCTTAATAGTTCACCTGTTCCTCTTAATATACCATAGGTAGCTAATTGATCATTTTTATCAAATTTATAATGATTAATATTGATTAATTTTGCCTTTGTTCCCTCAGCAAATGAATTAGTCACGCGTTGATTAACAAAATGATCTGTTTGAATAACATGCATGATTTTAAATAGACATATTATAATTTTGTGCCCATGTTCTCAACATCCAAGTAATTATAATTCTCTTTGTATCATCTTTATAATTATTTTCTGATAACACTTCTTCAATTCCATCTCTTTTATTAACAGTTTCAAAAAATTTATTTTTAATAATTTTTGAGTCCTTGATCCATGCTGTTATTGGAACAGACCATCCAGTTTTTTTCTTAGAAAAAATGTATTCTGGAATTTTATTAGCATATGATTTTTTTATTGGCAATTTTGTTTCACTTAAGTCATTTCCAATTTTAAATTTAGAATGAATAGACATACAATACTCCATAAATCTTTTTGAGGCCAAAGGAAACCGACCTTCCATAGAAAACTTCATTCCAAATCTGTCATTTCTTGAAAAAAAATCTTCAGAAACTGTTGTTATGCAATCAAGGGCCATTGCTGAGTTTACAAAATCGTCTGGATTCCAAAGTTCTTCAGGTAAGCTTTGTATTAATAATTGTTGAAGATCTTCATAATTAAACTTCATTTTTAAATTAACTGGGGATGCAAATTTTCTCATCCAAAGCAAAATGAAATCATTCCAATTTTTTGGTTTTTCCAACATTTTTGTCATTCTATAATAGTGAGGATAGCCTCCTAAAATTTCATCACCGATATCTCCTGCCATAGTTACAACTACGTTATTTTTAGATAAAATTTTATTAGTGTAATAATACATTGGGAGATTCCAATTATATCTTGGTTCTTCTATTGTATTTATAGCACTATCCCAATTATCAACAATGATTTCTGGTGTAATTTCAATTTCTTTATGATCAAATCCATTCTCATTAGAAAATCTTTTTGAGATTATGGCATCACTATTATGATTTTCCTCATTTATTATAACATTTGGATTCATGACATTGGTAAATGTGTTTAA
>MDSZ01002238.1_pt1 | contig 26863 bp, 26 predicted proteins | sample 811201 | NCBI WGS metagenome assembly MDSZ01 (sample SAMN05326647, study PRJNA326480) | marine metagenome | isolation source: seawater | place: Indian Ocean: North | collected 2010 | reverse complement strand
TTAATCCGTATTTTTTTAATTTAATTAATCTTTTAGCATACTCATCTGGATGTAGAATGTTACCTGGTTCAGATACTAAATCTCTAGTATAAAATATGCCTTGCTCTAGTGCATCGAATCTTCTCAATTTTTGAATTTTATTTTTGCTTAATAAAAAAACTATAATTTTAGAAGTATTTTTTTTAGTCTTATAAATATCAAAACTGTAAGATTTTAAAGTTAAACCATGAATAAAATTATCAAATAAATTATTATTTTTTTTATTAAAACTGTCTTTATAAATAGATACCTTTGAATAATTATTTTTTTTTAAAAAGCTGAAGAATTCACCACCCAAATTTTCAGTTTCAATAACATTTATATTATTTTTTAAAGAAACTATTATTGCAGTTTTTTTATCACTTACATTTATAGTAAATATTTTGTCTTTTTTATTTTTTTTGTTTTTAAGAATTTTATTCATGTAAATAATATCAGCTTTGCTAAGATTATTATCTTTTAAATTTATATTAAGCTTTTCATCAGCAAATATAGCGACTATAGCTGAATTGCTTGATTTAACGTTACTTTTATAGACAACTTGAACACTCATAATTTTTAAAATATATAATAAGGGAAGAACTATATATGTTTAAAATTATCTTATTTCAATGGAAAAATTAATTTTTAGAAAATTTTTTTTTGATACTATTAAATTTTTGATTATAGGAACCCTAAGTCTCAGTTTAATTGTTTGGGTCATACAGGCCGTGAATTATTTAGATTTTGTATCTGAAGACGGTCATAGTTTTAAAGTATATTTCTTGTATACGCTATTTAATTTGCCAAAAATTTTTTCTAGATTGCTTATATTCATGTTTTTTATAGCAATATTTTATACAATCTCTCGTTATGAAGAGAAAAATGAATTATTAATTTTTTGGATCAATGGTATAAAAAAATCCCAATTTATAAATTTTGTTCTAAAATTTTCACTTATAATAATATTTTTACAATTGATACTAAATTTAGTAGTAGTGCCCAAAAGTCAAGATTTAGCCAGATCATATATAAGAACGTCAAATATTGATTATTTCCCATCGCTTTTAAAATCAAAAAAATTTGTGAGCACGGTTGAAGACTTGACTCTTTTCATTGAAAAGAAAAATGAGAATGGGGAAATGATAAATATTTTTTTGAAAGATAATCACGAAAATGGCTCTCAAATTATCTCGGCTAAAAAAGGTAAATTAAAAAAAAATAATGAAAGTTTTTTCTTGGAGCTTTATGATGGAAGTTTAGTTGATAGTAATCAACAAGGATCTAATTTTATAACTTATGACAAAACAAAGATTGATTTATCGAAATATTCCACCAAAACTACAGTTGACCCAAAAATTCAAGAACAATCTACAAATCTTTTAATAAATTGTTTAATCACAGTTTATAAATTTAATTCAAGTTTTAAGAAAGATAACTTAGATTGTAAATATGAAGGTGTAAATATAGTAGCAGAAGAATTGTATAAAAGATCTATTGTACCATTTTATATATTAATTGTAGCAATAGTTGGTTCATGTTTAGCATTAAAATCTGAAAATTATCCGCATTTTACAAAGTATAAATTTTTTTTATTTTTTATAGGAGTCGTAATTATAGTGTTATCTCAAGTATTACCTGGTCTCGTAGAGGGTATTGATATTAAAAATCTTAGTATAGTTTTTTTTCCATTTATAATAAGTTTGTTTTTCTACTCATATTTACAAATTAAGTATAAAGAATAATGAAATGACATTTTTAAATACATACCAAAACTATTTAATAAAACTCTTCTTAAAACATTTATTGATTATAACTTCTATATTTGCGTGCTTAACATTTATTTTAAATATTTTAGAAGAGATTAAATTTTTTGAAAATTTAAACTTAGACATATCTTATTCTTTTATTTTCACATTTCTTAATATGCCGTCTATATTATTTGAAATTTTTCCTTTTATAGTGCTCATTTCAACTCAGATGTTTTTTATGCACTTATATTCGAAAGATGAAATTTTAATTTTTAAGAATTATGGTATTAAAAATACAGATATAATTAAAATAATATCTTATGTAACATTTTTATTTGGATTATTTTTAATCTTGGGGTTTTATACACTTTCATCTAATTTAAAGCATAATTACTTGAGTTTTAAAAATGCGTTCACAGATGATAACAAATATCTTGCTGTTATTAATGAGAATGGATTATGGATTAAAGATGAGGTAAATAATTTTATTAATATAGTTAATGCAGAAAAAATTGAAGGCAATTTTTTAAAGAATGTTTCTATTAGTCAAATGGACTCAAACTATAATTTCAAGAAAAATATAGTTTGTGACAAAATAGATATTAGTAATAATGATTGGATAATAACTAATGCAACAATACTGAATATAAATGGTATGAAAGAAGAAATCGAAACATTAGAATTTATAAGTAATTTTGATTTAAATAAAATTAACAATCTTTTTTCTAATTTATCTTCATTAAATCTTTATCAACTTAAATCTCACTATGATGATTATAAATCGTTAGGATATTCTACATTAGATATTGAAAGTTATATAAATGAGCTTTTATCAGTGCCATTTTACCTAGTTATAATGATTGTAATTGGCTCCGTTATCATGCTCAATACGAAATATAATAAGTCAAAAATATTTAATATAATAGTTGGTATATTAATATCTGTTTCAATTTATTATGTTAATTATTTTTTTAACGTAATGGGAACAAATGAAAAAGTTCCTATATTTATCTCTGTATGGTTTCCACTGATTATTTTAACGTTAATATCAACATTTGGACTATTAAAAATTAATGAAAAATAAATTCAAAATATTTTTATTTATAATCTTTTTTTTTCCAATAAGTTTTTCATATTCAGAGGAGTTTAAATTTTCTGCCAATGAAATAGAAGTATTGGATAATGGAGACAAAATTAATGCCAGCGGTAATGTTGAGATTTTAACAAAAGACAACTTTAAGATGAAAAGTGATAAGGCATTGATTGATAAAATTAATTCAATTATTAGAGCATATGGAAATGTCAAAATAGATGATAAAGCGAAAGATATAGAAATTGAAACAAATTCTGTTTTGTTTGATAAAAAAAAAGATTTTATTGAGATAGAAAATGAGAGTAAAACTATATTTAATAAAGAATATTTTCTTTATGCTAAAGAATTGAAATATAATAGAAACGAAAAAATAATCACTTCTAAATTAGATGGCAAACTAAATGATAGGTTTGAAAATTTAATGAAATTTAAAGAATTTCAATTAGATTTGAAAACAAATATCTTGAAAGTAAAAAATTTAACAATAAATGATACTGATAAAAACACATTCAAATTAGTTGAGGCAGCTATAAATCTGAACTCTAAGGAGATAATAGGAAATAATGCAAAACTTTTTTTTAACAAAAGCATATTCGGGAATACAGAAAATGATCCTAGAATGTATGGAAATTCATTATTTGATTCAAAAGATAAAACTGAAATTGTTAAAGGAGTTTTTACATCGTGTAAATTCAATGATGACAAATGCCCTCCTTGGCTTATAAAAGCAGAAAAAATTACACACAACAAACCAAAAAAAACTATAGAATATAAAAATGCATGGCTAAGTATATACGATAAACCCGTTGTATATTTTCCCTTCTTTTACCACCCTGATCCTACAGTTAAGAGACAATCTGGCTTTTTAACTCCGAAGATTAATAGCTCTAAATCATTAGGAAGTTCAATTCAAATACCATATTATAATGTAGTATCTAATAATAAGGATTTTACATTATCCCCTAGAATTTTTATTGATGATAAAATAATGTTACAATCAGAATATAGACAGGTAAATAAGTTTACAAAAAGTACATTTGATCATAGTTTTATAAGAGACGATAGTAATACTAAAAGTCATTTTTTTGGAAATATTTTATCCCAATACGATGATCAGAAAATTGAATTAAATTTTGAAACAACCTCAAATAAAGATTATATTAAAAAATATAATGTTAAATCTGATCTAATTAAAAATGATACTCTTTTAAATAGTTATTTTGCTTTTGAAAAGAATAATGATAAGTATTATTTTACGTCCTCTATAGAAGTTTTTGAAAATCTCACAAAAAATGATTCGGATAGTTACGAATTTATATACCCAAATTATAAATTTGGTAAAAATTTTGACACAAATTTTAATGGGGATTTAGAGTTTTATTCTACAGGTTATCAAAAAAAATATGACACAAATAGATATGATGGTTTAATTGTAAACGACATAAGATATATTTCTGAAACTAAAATGAAAGACAGTGGTATGATAAATGATTACACAATTGTTTTCAAAAATGTTAATTCGGAAGGTGAAAACTCAACTGAAATTAAAGAAAATTCAGATAATAAAATTTTATCAAGCCTTGTTCATAATACTAAATATCCACTAATAAAACAAACTTCCAATTATACAAATTATTTAACACCAATTGTATCTGCCAGATTAAGCTTTAGTGAAACTCAGAATATAAGTTTAGAGGACCAAAGAATAACATTCGACGAGATGTTTAATGTAGACAGGCTCAACGATGATTTTATGATAGAAGGTGGAGAATCCCTTACTTTAGGAGCTGAATATTCTCTTATAAATGAGGAAAATTCAAATATTTTAAACCTATCGGCAGCACAAGTATTTAGGTCACAAGAAAATCCTGACCTACCTATTGATAGTTCAATAGGCCAAAAAAGATCTGATTTTATTGGTAGCTTAGAATTTAATCCAAATACTTCATTTAATATAAATTATAGTTATTCTATGGATAATAATTTTGATGATATAAATTATAACTTTATAACAACGAACTACTCAATAAACAATTTTATAACCTCATTTAAGTTCCTTGAAGACAATAGTATATCAGGTGATAAAAGTTTTATTGAAAATACGACTAAACTATCTTTTAAAAATAACTATTCATTACAATTCGATACGAATAAAAACTTAGAAAAAAATATGACTGAGTATTATAATTTAATTTACGAATATAAAAATGATTGTTTGGCAGCCGCGATTAATTATAGAAAATCTTTTTATAAAGATGCAAATATTACTCCTGAAGAAAATATATTTTTCACAATAAAGATAATCCCTTTTGGAAATATAGACTCGCCTAGTATCAATTAAACAAATGATCCGATTTATAATTAATATTTTAATCTTTTTGTTAATATTTATTAATAATACAAACGCAAATAAAATTAGTATTAAATTTAAAGTTGAAAATGAGATAATTACGAGTCAGGACGTCAATAATGAATTGATATATTTAAGATTATTAAACAATAAATTAAATAATCTTGACAAAAAAAATCAAGAGCAAATTGCAGTAAACTCACTCATACAAGAAAAGATAAAATTCATAGAACTTCAGAACTACTTTGATTTTAGTATAAAAGATGACCAAATGGAAAAGCTTATTAACAAAACATTAAAAAATAATTTAAGATTAAAAAATAAAAATCTTAATGACTATTTTAGACAAAATAATTTAGATTATGAAGATATAAAGTTTAAAATAAAAAATGAAATTCTTTGGAATAAACTTATTTATGATAAATATAAATCTAGGATAAATATAAATGATAAAGACTTAAAAAAAAAATTAAATAATTTAGTTGCAAAAAGAGAATCTATTAAAGAATATAATATAAGTGAAATTTTATTTGATATAAATGATAATGAAAATGTTAACTACAAATATGAGACTATTATAAATTCGATAAATAATGACGGATTTAAGAATACTGCAAATATTTATAGTATATCAAGTTCCTCGAAACTTGGAGGACAAATTGGATGGGTAAAGAAAACCCAACTATCAGAAAAAATTCAAAACATTATTACTAATCTTAAAATAGGTGAAATTTCAAAACCAATTCAATCAGGACCAGGATTTCTTATTATAAGATTAGAAAATATAAGAGACATTCAAGCTGATATTGATTTAGAGCGTGAATTTAAGAATTTAAGAGATTACGAAATAGATAGACAATTAAATCAATATTCTATTTATTATTTTAATAGAATAAAAAAAAATATTTTTGTCGATGAGTTATAAACCTTTAATTATTGTTTTGGGAGAACCTAGAAGTATTTTCATAGAAATTTTGCTTAAAACTTATAAAAAAATCATTTTCAAAAATATGAAAAGACCAATTATATTAATTGGTTCAATTAATTTACTCAAAAAACAAATGAATTATTTTAATTTTAATTCTAAAATTAATATAATTAGTTATGAAAAAATAAATACTGTAAAAAATAATAAAAGTATAAATATTATTGATATTGATCTAAAAGTTCATAAACCTTTCCAAAAAAAATTTAAAAATTCAAATGAATATATAAAGAAATCTTTCGATTTAGCTATAAGGATTTTAAAAAATAGTAAAGCATGTGGACTTATTAACGGTCCTATTTCAAAAGAAAAATTTTTAAAAAAAAAATTTTTAGGTATTACAGAATATATTACTAAAAAATCGAATTCAAAAGAAAGTTCGATGCTAATTTACAATAAAAAATTATCTGTAAGCCCTATAACTACTCATGTTCCTCTAAAAAAAGTTGCAAAAATAATAAAAAGAAAAGTTATAATTGATAAAGTTTTATTGCTGGAAAAATTTTATAGAAAAAATATTAAAAAACCAAAAATTGCAATTTTAGGGCTTAATCCCCATTGTGAAAGTGTAGATAAAATAAGTGAAGAAAAAAAAATTATTATACCAGCTGTTAAATACCTAAAATCCAAAAAAATTAATATATTTGGCCCATTTTCTGCAGATACTTTTTTTTTAAAAACTAATTATTCAAAGTACAACCTTGTTATAGGGATGTATCATGACCAAGTTTTAACTCCAATTAAAACTTTATTTAAATTTGATGCTATCAATATAACAGTGGGCTTACCATTTATAAGAATATCTCCTGATCACGGACCTAATGAAAATATGTTATCTTTAAATAAATCTGATCCACAGTCATTGATTAAGTCTATTATTTTTTTTGATAAAAATGGAATTTAGACCGAAGAAAAATTTAGGACAAAATTTTCTTATTAATGATGAGATAAATTTACAAATTGCCAAGTTAGGTTGTATTACAGAAAATGATATGGTTTTGGAAATTGGGCCAGGAACTGGAAATTTAACAAAATATATTTTAAATGAAAAACCAAACAAATTAATTCTAGTTGAGAAAGATAATAATCTTTCAACTAATTTGAAAGAAAAGTTCGAAGATATTCAAATTATAAACGAAGATTTTTTACAAATTAGTGAAGCCAAACTTAATCTGATTAACCCAATAGTTTATGGAAATCTTCCATACAATATATCTTCTCAAATATTAATAAAATTGATTAAATTAAGTACAACCAAGTTTAAAAGATTAATTTTAATGTTTCAAAAAGAAATGGCAGATAGAATATTGGCAAATACAAATTCTAAAGAATATGGAAGATTATCTATAATATCACAGTGGAAGATGAATATTACAAAAATAAGAGATATAGAGCCAAAGTTTTTTCGTCCAGTTCCAAAAGTCAAAAGCTCTTTATTAATCTTTGAGCCAAAAAAAGAATATTTTAAGTTAAAGAATATTAAAAATTTAGAATTTGTAACAAATACCTTTTTTAATTATAGAAGAAAAATGATAAAAAAGCCTTTAAATCAATTATTTAAAAATTCAGAATATATTGCAAAAAAATATGAACTCAATTTGAGTGATAGACCTCAGAGATTGAGTCCTACAGTATATTATCAATTAAGTAATGAATTAGAAAGCCTAAGATAATAACTTTTTTATATGAAAATCTATTTTTGATTTATCATAGCTTATATTTTCATCATTAAATTTTCTGTTTATAATATTTAATATATCGTTAAAACAAATTTCTAATTCGTCATTTATAACGACATAGTCATACTCAGGCCAATGCTTAACATCATTTTCGAAATTTCTCATTCTACTATCGACGACTTCCATATTGTTCTTTTCTCTTTCTAAAAGTCTTCCTAATAGTGTTTTTCTCGATGGTGGTAAAATAAATATCGTTAATAAATTATAGTTTAATTTTTTTTCTTTTATCTGTCTTGTGCCCTGCCAGTCAATATCAAACAAAATATTTTTACCTTTATCAAGTTGATCAGTTACTTTGAGTTTCGAGGTTCCATAAAAATTGTCAAAAACTTTTGCATATTCTAATAATTCATTATTTTCGATTAATTTTTCAAAATCTTTCTTTTTTATAAAATAATAATCTTTACCATTTTCTTCATTAATTCTAGGAATTCTAGTAGTGTAAGAAACAGATATATCAAAACCTAATTTGTTAGATAATTTTTTTACTATTGTAGTTTTTCCTGCCCCAGACGGAGAAGAAAGAATAATCATTAAACCGTCTTTCTTAGCAGACATTTAAAAAAATCTAATTAGCTTTATTTTCTATAAATTTTATAGCATCACCAACAGTTAAGATTTTTTCAGCTTCACTATCAGAAATTTCAGACCCAAACTCCTCCTCAAAGGCCATGACTAGCTCTACAGTATCTAAACTATCAGCGCCTAGATCATCTATAAAACTTGATTCCTCTGAAACCTTCGATTCTTCTATACCGAGGTGGTCTGCTACGATTTTTTTTACTTTGCTTGAGATATCATTTGACATAATTTTTTATATATTTCGTTAATAAATTAATAATCAACTTTGTCAAGCCATATACATACCACCATTAACGTGTATTGTTTCCCCAGTAATATATGATGCAGATTCTGATGCTAAATAGGCCACTGCATTAGATACATCCTCTCCAGATCCCATTCTATTTAACGGTATTTTTGATAATAAATCTTTTTTGATATTTTCAGGAATTTTTTCAGTCATTTCAGAATTAATAAATCCTGGAGAAACACAGTTAATATTTATGTTTTTTTTTGCATATTCAATCGCTAAACTTTTTGACATTGCAATTATGCCTGCTTTTGAAGCTGTATAATTTGATTGTCCCAAATTACCTGTATGGCCAACTATTGATGTTATGTTTATTATCCTTCCAAATTTATTTCTCAACATTTTTTTTATAGCATATTTGCATAAATAAAAAGTTGAACTTAAATTAATATCAATAACTTTTTGCCATTCCTCATGCTTCATTCTAATAGTTAAGTTATCTATTGTTATACCCGCATTATTAATAAGTATATCAATTTTTGTCATTTCAGAATTTACCTCTTCAATAAAATTTTCTAAGTTGTCGTGTTGTGAGATATCACAACTTTTTGTTTTAATGCTCGGATAACTTTTTTTTAAATAATCTAGTTTTTTTAAATTTGTACCAGTTGCTAAAACATTTCCATTTAATGAGACAAATTTGTGAACAATCGAGTTACCAATACCACCAGTTGCGCCTGTGACTAAAATATTTTTATTTTTAAAATTAATCATTCGTTAATTCTTCACTTATATCCTCTTCATTATTAATTGCACTAACTTTAACATTATTATCTATTCTTTTTATAAGATTCGACAATACTTTGCCTGGGCCAATTTCAATAAAATTAGAGTTTTTGTTATTTATAATAAAATTTACACTCTCTCTCCAACGAACTCTACTTTCTATTTGATCAATAAGAAGATTGTTTAAATCTTCAGGTTTATTTACGGTTTTTGCTGTTACGTTTGATACAATTTTATTTTCAAAATTATTAAATTTTATATTATCTAAAACTTTTTTAAGTTCATATTTAGCTGGTTCCATAAGTTTACAGTGAAATGGAGCACTTACAGGAAGTTTAATATTTTTAATTTTATTTTTTTTTAATACATCAGACATTAAATCTAAATCTTTATTATAACCACTAATTACAATTTGTTGATTTGAATTATCATTTGCTATGTAACATTGAAAATTTTCTTTATTATTATTTATTAATTTTTCAATTGTTTCTATGCTGGAACCTAGTATTGCAGTCATTCCACCTTGATTATCTGGTACAGCGTTTTGCATGGCTTTTCCTCTGATTTTTAAAATTTTTAAAGTATCTTCGAAGCTTAAACAACTTGAACAGGCTAAAGCAGTGTATTCTCCAAGAGAATGTCCAGCAAAGAAATTTGCTTTATTTAAATTTATACCGAACTCATCATTAGTTAACTTGAAAATACTATAGCTAACTAAGAAAATTGCAGGTTGGGTATTTTCAGTTAATTTTAGTTTATTATCGGGTCCTTCAAGAATAATTTTACTTAATGGGAAGTTTAAAATTTCATCTGCATGATTATAAATTTTTTTAACATAGTCGAATTTATTGTATAGATCTTTTGTCATACCAACAAATTGTGAACCTTGACCAGGGAAAATAACTGAAAACATTAAAAAATACCTAAAAATCCATAATTTTGTGTTGTATTAATATTTCTATAATAGTATACCCTGTTTTTTTTTAAATAAAATTATGAGTTTATACGAACATACAATAGTAGCTAAACAAGATATATCAGAATCACAGCTCAAACAACTTAAGTCTAAATATTCAAGTTTGATCGAAAAATTTGATGGAAATATTATCAAAACAGAAGAGTGGGGTTTATTACATTTATCTTATTTGATTAAAAAAAATAAAAAGGGAAACTATCTTCATTTCAAAATTGAGGGAAATGGAAAGATGATCGAAGAGCTAGAAAAGAACGAAAAGATTGATAAAAATCTTTTAAGATATCTAACAGTAAGAGTAAAAAAATTTGATTTAGATACAAATTATTTTGATAAAACTATTGAACCAAAAAAAGATTAAAATATGAAAAAAAATAAAAGAAAAACTACACAAAATAATTTTACTAAATTAAGTATTTTTCAACCAAATAAATTCAAATTTAAAAGAAAATGTCCACTATCAGGTAAATCAGCACCTAAAATAGATTATAAGAATATTAAATTACTTAAAAAATATATTTCGGAAAATGGGAAGATACTTCCATCTAGAATTACATCTGTATCTCAAAGAAAACAGAGAGAATTGTCACTATCTATTAAGAGAGCAAGAAATCTAGCTTTAATATAATGAAAGTAATTTTATTAGAAAATATTAGAAAAATTGGTTCTATTGGAGATATAATTGAAGTTAAAAGAGGGTTTGCTAGAAATTTTCTTATATCAAAAAAAAAAGCATTATTTGCATCTAAACAGAATATAGAAAGTGTCGAAAAAATTAAAAAAGACCTAGGGAAAAAAGATTTAGAGAGAAAAAAAGAAGCTAAAGGTATTTTTGACAAAATTAATAACAAAACCTATGAGGTTAAAAAACTTAGTACTGAAAATAAAGAATTATACGGATCAGTAAAACCAACAGAAATTTCTAAAATCATAAAAGAATATGACAATGTTGATATAAATTCATCCTTAATTCAACCAATAAATGAAATAAAAACACTTGGAAAATTTAAGGTTACAATTAATTTACATTCTGAGATACAAGCATCAATTGTCATCAATGTATTAACAGAAGAAATATCCAAATAATTATACATTTTTTTCCCCAATAATAATTTTTATTGTTAATTATTATTATATATAATTTAATGATTTCATGAATAAATTTGAATTAGTTAAAGAAAATATAGAGCAATTGCCAAATAATATAGAAGCTGAACAATCTGTAATAGGCTCAATTTTGTTCTCAAATGAAATTTTTGATGAGATTAGCACAATAATAAATTCAAAAAACTTTTATGATCCAATGCACCAAAAAATTTTTTATGCTATTGAAAAACTAATATATAGCGGCATGCTAGCTAATCCAATTACCTTAAAAAATCATTTTGAAAATGACAAAGATAAAATAAATATACCAGAGTATTTAGTAAAGATTACAAAATTTTCTACATCAAATAGACAAGCAATAGAGTATTCAAAAATTATTTATGATTTATTTGTGAAAAGAGAATTAATAAAAATATCAGAAAATATAATTGATACAGCAAAACTTAATGACATTGATCAGAACGGTCAAAATATAATCGAAAATTCAGAGAAAGCTCTTTTTGACTTAGCAGAAAAAGGTTCGGTAGGATCGTCACTAATTAAATTTGATAATGCATTAAAAATGACTATCGATATGGCTTCGAGTGCTTATAAAAATGATGAAGGTATAGTTGGTGTACCAACTGGTTTACGAGATTTAGATGATAAATTAGGAGGGTTACATAAATCTGATTTAGTAATTATAGCTGGAAGACCATCAATGGGTAAGACTGCACTTGCAACAAATATTGCATTTAATGCAGCAAAAAAAATTCAAGATGAAGGTAAAAAATCATCAATAGCATTTTTTTCTCTTGAAATGTCATCTGAACAATTGTCTACGAGAATTCTAGCTGAGCAATCAAGGATAAAGCAAAATGATATAAGAAGAGGGAGAATATCTGAAGATCAGTTTGATAAATTTTTAGAAACTTCAAAAAATATTTCTGAACTACCTTTATATATTGACGAAACACCAGCAATTAGTGTTGCAGCATTGAGTAATAGAGCAAGAAGAATTAAAAGACTACATGGTCTTGATATGGTAGTAGTTGATTACATACAATTAATGACAGCTACTTCAAAAAAAGATGGTAGAGTTCAAGAAATATCAGAAATAACTCAAGGATTAAAAGCTTTGGCTAAGGAATTATCAATACCTGTATTGGCTTTATCACAATTATCAAGGGCTGTTGAGCAACGTGATAATAATAAACCACTATTGGCTGATCTTAGAGAATCTGGTTCAATAGAGCAGGATGCTGATGTGGTAATGTTTGTTTACAGAGAGGCTTATTATTTAGAAAGAAAAGAACCAAGACCAGCTACAGTAGAGTACGCTGAGTGGCAAGCAAAAATGAGTGAAGTTTCAAATGTGGCTGAAATTATAGTTGGAAAACAACGTCACGGACCTACAGGTAACGTTTTCCTTGAATTTGAGGCTATGTTTACAAAATTTAAAGATATTCAAAATAACTAAGTTTAAATATATAAGCTAAGTGAATGTTGGCTAATTTTTATGAAAATTTTGTTATTCAGAAACCAAAGTTAATTCTTTGTTTATTATCATTAATACTTGTTACTTCCTTATTTTTTTCCAAAAATTTTAAGCTAGATGCTTCATCAGAAACATTATTATTAGATGGAGATCCAGATCTTAAATACCTAAACGAAATTAATGAAAGATATAATGCTAGAGAATTTTTAGTACTTACATATTCACCAAAAGAAAATATGATATCTGATAGGTCTGTTAACAATCTATTAAGTTTAAAATATAGAATTCAAAGCCTAGACTGGGTACATAGTGTAATTACTTTATTAGATGTTCCATTATTAAACAGTACTGATGAAACATTAAGTGATAAATTAAAAAACTTTAGTACTTTGAAAAGTGAAGGAATAAATAAAGAAAAAGGTTTCTCTGAAATATTAAATAGTCCTGTTTTCAAAAATTTTGTAATTAGTGAAGATGGAAAAACATCAGGAATAATCGTATATATTAAACAAGATAATAAAATACACAAAATAAAAGAAAAAAAAGAGTTAGAAAAGTACAAAAATTTAAGAAAGATTAAGAACAAAGAAAATATAAGACAAATAAGAGATGTAATTAAAGAATATGACAGGGATGCAAAAATCCACTTAGGTGGAATTCCAATGATTGCCGACGATATGATGTCTTTTATTAAAAATGATATTATTATTTTTGGGGTCGGAGTATTTATTTTTATAATAACAACTCTTTGGTTTATATTTAGAAAATTGATTTGGGTGATGATACCTTTATCAAGCTGTTTTTTTTCTGTAGCCGTAATGATGGGAATGTTAGGTCTTTTGGAATGGAAAGTTACTGTGATTTCATCAAACTTTATCGCTTTAATGTTAATTTTAACTATGGCTATGAATATCCACTTAAGCACGAGGTTTTTACAAATTAAAAATCAAACACCAAATATGCAAAAAATTAAAATAGTAAACTATGCAACAAAAAAAATGTTTTTGCCTATTTTGTATACAGGTTTAACAACTATTTGTGCATTTTTATCATTAATATTTAGTGGAATAAAGCCGGTAGTCGACTTTGGATGGATGATGACACTGGGAATTATAACTTCAATAATTGTAACTTTTACTTTGTTGCCTACTTTAATAAATATTTTAAATGAAAAAAAGATTTTTGATCTTAAGACTAATGAAGATTCAAAAATCACTAAAAGTTTATCAAGTTTCACAATAAAAAATAAGAATTTTATTTTAGCATTTTCAACATTAATTTTTCTGTTAAGTGTTTTTGGAATAACCAAATTAAAGGTTGAGAATAGTTTTATAAATTACTTTGATAAAGATACTGAAATTTATAAAGGTATGAAGTTAATTGACGAAAATTTAGGTGGAACAACGCCATTAGAAATAATTCTAAAATTTCCAAAGACAAATGATTTACAGTTAGAAGAGGAAGATGAGGACTGGGGAACTAATGACGGGGATAATGCCAAGTATTGGTTTACTAAAGATAAAATTGAAAAAATTACCAAGGTGCACGAATATCTGGAAAATTTAGAACATGTTGGAAAAGTACTGTCTTTTCACTCTATTCTTCAAGTTGCTGAAAGTTTAAATAATAATAAACCTCTAGGTAGCTTAGAAATTGGAGTTATGTATACAAAATTACCAGAAAATATTAAAAATGAAATTGTCAACCCATATATTTCTATAGATAATTCTGAAGCACGTATCAATTTAAGATTAATGGACTCTAACGAAAATTTAAGAAGAAATGATTTTATAAATCAAATTAATTATGACTTAAAAAATAAACTAAAATTAAAAGAGGAAGAATTCAAACTTGCGGGTGTTTTAATAATTTTTAACAATTTATTACAAAGTTTGTTTAAGTCTCAAATTGTTACACTTGGCTTTGTTATGCTAGGCATATTTTTTATGTTTATAATTTTATTTAGAAATATTAAATTATCGTTTATTGGTGTCATTCCAAATTTAATAGCAGCATTTTTTATTTTAGGTGTAATTGGCTTATCGGGTATCCCTTTAGACATGATGACCATAACTATAGCAGCAATCACAATAGGTATAGCTGTCGATAATAGTATTCATTACATTTACAGATTTAGGGAAGAATATTCTCAATTAAAAGATTATAATAAAACTTTAAAAAGGTGTCATTCAACAGTAGGTATTGCTATACTAAATACCTCAATAATAATAGTATTTGGTTTCTCTATTTTGGTTTTATCAAATTTTATTCCTACAATTTATTTTGGAATTTTTACAGGAATGGCAATGCTATTAGCAATGCTTCTTGTTTTAACCTTGTTGCCAAGTTTTCTAATAATTTTAAAGCCATTTGATAAAATTAATTAATGGAAAGTTTTGGAAATATAGCAAAAGTTATTTCTTTATTTGATATTTTTTATTTAATTATAACTATTCTTTCATTAATTAAGTGTTATAGAAAAGGTTTTGTTTTAAGTATATTATCTGCAAGTAAATGGTTACTTGCTTACATAATATCATTGTTTATTTTCCCAAGAATTAAACCCTACACTATTCATATCATTGACAATGAGTACATATTAAATATTTTATTAGGTTTATTAATTTTTGTTATTGTTATCTTCGTCATTCTTTTAATAAACAAAGGAATAAATAAAGTAGTGAAATATAGTGGAATGGGAAGTATGGATAAGATTTTTGGCCTCTTTTTTGGTTTCTTAAGAAGTTACATCATTGCAGTTTGTATATTTACAACCATAGATATAGTTTATAATCACGATAGATGGCCAATAAATCCAAATAACTCAATAAGCTTTGAATGGGTTGAAAAAGGTAGTAACTACCTTATAAAAGAATTTCCAAGTCAAAAAGAACATGAAAATGCAAAAGAAAAAATTGAGGATATATAATCCTAAATTAAAAGAGGAATGTGGTGTTTTTGGAATTAGTAACACTAAAGATGCTTCAACTCTTACTGCTTTAGGACTACATGCATTGCAACATAGAGGACAAGAAGGATGTGGCATTGTCTCTTTTGACGGAGAAAAATATCATTCCGAAAAAAGGTTTGGATTAGTTGGTGATAACTTTAATAATGAAGAGGTTTTGAAAAAACTACCTGGAAATTATGCAATTGGTCATAATAGATATAGCACTACAGGAGGCACTACTTTAAGAAATGTACAGCCATTTTACGCAGATACAAATGCGGGAGGTATAGCTGTATCACACAATGGTAATCTTACCAATGCTATAACTCTGAGAAATAAAATGGTAGAAAATGGATCAATTTTTTATACTACCTCGGATACAGAGACAATAGTTAAACTAATAGCAAGATCAAAAAGATCATCAACAATTGATAAAATAGTTGACACTTTATTTCAAATTCAAGGTGGATATGCACTAGTAATGATAGCTCAAAATACTCTTATTGGAGTGAGAGATCCTTACGGTATAAGACCTTTAGTAATCGGAAAATTGAAAAATTCATATGTTTTTACGTCTGAAACTTGTGCTTTAGATATTATAGGTGCGAAGTTTATTAGAGAAGTTGAAAACGGAGAAATTGTTTATATAGAAAAAGATAAATTAAAAAGCTTAAAACCATTCCCTAAAAGAAGAAAACGTCCTTGTGTATTTGAATATATTTACTTTTCAAGACCTGATAGCTTGTTAGATGGAGTTACAGCATATGAATACAGAAAAAAACTTGGTGCAGAACTTTCTAGAGAAGATAATATTAAAGCTGATTTAGTCGTTCCTGTGCCCGACTCAGGAAACGCTGCAGCTTTAGGCTATAGTCAAAGCAAAAATATAAAATTTGATCTTGGATTAATCAGAAATCATTATGTAGGCAGAACCTTTATAGAACCCGCTCAAAAAATTAGAAGTTTAGGTGTTAAATTGAAATTAAATGCAAATAAATCTTCTATAAAAAACAAAGTAGTAATTCTTGTAGATGATTCCCTTGTGCGAGGAACAACATCACACAAGATTGTAAATATGCTATACGATGCTGGTGCAAAAGAAGTCCATTTAAGAATTGCAAGTCCGGAAATAAAATATCCAGACTTTTATGGTATAGATATGCCATCCAAAAAAGAGTTGTTAGCAGCTAATATGTCTGTAGAAGAAATATGCAAACATGTAAATGCAAAATCATTAAAATTCTTATCTATAAATGGACTATATAAAGCCATGGGATATGAAAAAAGACAAATTGATTATCCTCAACTTACTGATCATTACTTTACTGGAGATTATCCAATTAAAATTATAGATGAACTCGGTGAAGAAAAAATAACACAATTATCATTATTAAGTACGGGGTCAAATATCTAGAATGAAAAAAGTAAGTTTTACAGAGATGAAAAAAGGTTCTAAAGAGGATTATTTGTTTCTTGATAATCACGAACAAAAATATGTTAGTGAAACCGCAGAAAGAATTTTGAAGTTTATGTCTGGTTTAACACAAACATTAGAAGGTTACCAAGTAAGTAGACTAGAGCACTCATTACAAAGCGCTACAAGAGCTTATAGAGCTGGCGAAAGTGAGGAGATGGTGGTAGCTACACTCCTCCATGATATAGGTGACGAATTAGCACCAATGAACCATTCGGAGTATGCAGCAACGATAATTAAACCTTATGTTTCTGAAAAAACGCACTGGATAATTGAAAAACATGGTGAATTTCAAGCTTATTATTATGCTCATCATTTAGGAAAAAACAGGAATCTTAGAGATAAGTACAAAGATCATAAATACTATCAAGCAACTGTAGATTTTTGTGAGAAGTACGATCAATCCTCATTTGATCCAAATTATAAGAGTTTACCACTAAGTCACTTCGAACCAATGGTAAAAAATATTTTTTCAAGAAAACCCTATTCTCATTTTTAAATTGGCCAATCAACTTAAATATGAGATAAGTCCATACCTAAAGCAACATGCTAATAATCCAGTAGAGTGGCAAACTTGGAGCCACAATAGTCTAGAAAGAGCAAAAAAAGAGAAAAAACCAATTTTTTTAAGCGTAGGATACGCAAGTTGTCATTGGTGTCATGTTATGGCCCACGAAAGTTTTGAAAATATTGAAGTTGCTGAAATCCTTAATAAAAAATTTATAAATATAAAAGTAGATAGAGAGGAAAGACCTGATCTTGACAGTATATTTCAAAAAAGTTTAAGTGTACTAACTGGTACGCAAGGTGGGTGGCCCCTTTCAATGTTTTTGGATGAGAATGGGGTGCCATTTACAGGTGGAACTTATTTTCCTCCGAACGAAATTCATGGCAGACCAAGTTTTAAGAATGTTATATTAAATGTGTCAAAAGTTTATCAGGATAATAGAGAAAAAATTATCGCACAAGTTTCACAATTAAAATCTATATTTAAAGATTTTAATAGAAAAAATGCTGTCCTAAATCAAGATTTGGAACCATATGCAGAAAAAATTATACAATATTTAGACGATGTGAATGGTGGATTCAAAGGTGCCCCCAAGTTTCCCCAATTTTACATTTTTCAAACATTATTTTATTTCTACAGAGTAAGCAAAAAAACAAATTTTTTAAAACCTGTAGAAAAGCTATTAACGAAAATTTCATCAAAAGGTATTTATGATCATTTAGCAGGAGGAATTTCTAGGTATACTGTGGATGAGAAATGGATTGTTCCCCATTTTGAAAAAATGCTTTATGATAACATTCAATATGTTGATCTTTTATCTCGTTATTTGAATGATTTTGACTCTGATTATTTAAAAAAAAAACTTACAGACACTATTAATTTTGTAAATACAGAGTTTAAAACTAATAACAATCTATTAGGTTCTGCTCTAGACGCTGATAGTGAGGGTATAGAGGGTAAATATTATACTTGGGAATACCAGGAACTAAAAAAATTACTTAAAGACAAGTTAGGCGTAATCGAAAAAAATTATGATATATCGGAAAATGGAAATTTTGAAGGATTGAATATACTTACAGAAAAAGACAACATAAAACTTGATGATAATGAAGCTCAAGATCTAAATATAGCAAAAAAAATATTAAAAGATGCTAGAAATAAAAGAATTAAACCTTTTTTTGATGACAAAGTTCAAACTGATTTAAATTGTTTTTGGCTTTACTCAAATTTAAATGCATCATTAGTGTTAAAGGATGAAACGTTATATCAAAATTCAATTAAACTTATTAAAGATTTAATTTATAAAATAAGAAATAATATTTATCATTGTGATAATAAAAATAAAGTTAACGTATTTTTAGATGATTATGCTTATTTATGCTTAATTCTCTCAACAATGTATGAATTAGAGAATGACAAAAAAGCCTTAGAACTTTGTGAAAAAATTATGATAGAAGCTTGGGAACTTTTTTTTAATAATGATTATAATCTACTTCAGAAAAATGTAATTAAGAATAATGATTTATTTATTAATCCTATAGATATTACAGATAATAATATACCGAATGGAAACAGCATATATTTAATGGTTTGCAACAAATTAGCTAATATTTCAAATAATGGTCAGTGGAAAGATAAAATAGATTTATTATCTAAAACATTTCACTCATACTTAAATTACAATTATTCTCAAATGTTTAGTTTTATTAAAATATTAGATATTTGTAAAAAGAATATAACAATAACTTTCAATGGTGACTATGAAGAGTATCAAAATATATTGAGAAAGATAAATATAAATTATCTAAGTGACGCAACTATAATACATAAGAAAAACCATGATAATTTTTTTGTTTTAATATGTAAAAATCAAACCTGTTCTCAAAAACTAATAAATATAAATGAAATAAATAATTATTTAGAAAATTTATATAATGCTTAATAATTTTTCAAACCAACAAAAAGGCTCTCTTTTAGCATTTATAGGTGTGTTGTTTATTACCCCAGACTCTTTACTAATACGCTTATCAAATCTTGATACATGGGGTTTACTTTTTTACAGAGGCGCGATACCTTTTATTTTTGTTTTAGCAGGTCTAATTTTTTTTTATAGGTCTAATTTTTTTAAAGCTTTATTTAAAATTGGATATGTCGGAATATTTTATGTAATAAGTTTTTCAATATGTAATATAACTTTTATAATATCAATTCAAAATACTAATGTAGCTAATACTTTAATAATGGTAGCAATGGCACCAATGTTATCTGCAATTTTGTCTGCAATTTTTTTAAAAGAGACTACTAATAAAGAAACATGGATAGCAATTTTTGTTACTTTTATTTCAGTAACATTTATATTTTATGACTCAGTACAATTAGGTAACATTTTTGGTGATATTTTTGGTTTTATAACAGCTTTAGGTTTGGCAATAAATGCAAATCTTGCTAGATTCGCAAAAGATAGAGACTTGGTTCCATCTGCTGTAATAGGAAAACTTGTAGTAGCTTTATTTGCATTTTTCTTTGTAGAAAACTTTAGTTTAATTGGGACAGATATTATATTTGTACCTTTAATGTGTGTAATGTGTGTAGCAATTCCTTTTGTTATGGTTACAATTGCCCCAAGGTACATTTCGGCTCCTGAGGTAAATTTGTTTTTTCTTCTTGAAGTGATTTTAGGTCCTATTTGGGTATGGTTAATAATTCAAGAACAACCTAGCCTTCAGACTATTATAGGCGGTTTAATTATAATCATAACAATTGCTTTACATTCGTTTATAGCCTTAAAAAAAACACAAATCACAACTACCTAGCCTAAAAAAAATAAGAACTTAAAAATTATAAATGCAAAAAGAAGTTTCTAGATCATGGGCATTATTTATAGGCATTGGAACTATGATGATCGCACATGGACTTCAATTACAAGTGATGGGTATAAGATCTGTTATTGAAAATTTCAGTGTTATAACCACTGGGATTTTTATGTCAGGTTATTATATTGGTTATTTTGTAGGTTCAAAAACTACTCCTCAATTAGTATCAAAAGTAGGACATATAAGAGTATTTGCCGCTTTTGCATCTTTGGCATCATTAAGTGCTTTGTTGGCTGTTGTCTATATAAACCCTTTAATGTGGACAATAAGTAGATTTATAACAGGTATCAGTCTTGTAAGTTGTTATATTGTTAGTGAGAGCTGGTTAAATGATAGAGCCAATAACAAAAATAGAGGACAGCTATTATCTGCATACATGATTGTAATTTATTTTGGTCTATCTGTAGGAATGTTACTTTTAAACGTAAGTGACCCGACTAAATATGAACCATTTATTTTAGTTTCAATATTACTTTCTCTTGCTTTAGTACCTATTCTACTGACAAAAAGGTCAGCTCCAAAATTTAAAAAAATTGGCACAATGAGTATAAGTGAATTATATAAAATTTCTCCACTTGGAAGTATAAGTTCGTTTTGTACAGGAATTATTCATGGAGGTTTTTTTTCTTTAATAGCTTTTTATGCAACAAAAGCTAATTTCAATTTATTTGAAACTTCAATTTTGCTTTTTATATCAACTATATCAGGTGTCTTAGGACAATGGCCAATTGGTTTTTTCTCTGATAAGTATGATAGAAGATTTATAATAGTTATAACTAGTTTTTCAGCAGCACTACTTGCTCTATTCTCAATATTAACATCAAATGATCCTATTGAAAATATTTATTGGTTATCAGAAATGCACTATAAAAAAATATTATTTTTTATATTTGTAGGTATGTATACAAGTTTATGTTTACCTTTATTTTCACTAAATTTAGCTCATACAAATGATTTCGTATCTAAAAATAAATTTGTAGCTGCGGGTGGTGGGCTACAATTAATTTTTGGATTTGGAGCTATATCTGGTCCTATATTATGCTCAATTTTTATGTCAATTTTTGGTTTAAATGGTTTCTTTATATTTTTAATGATTTTTCATATCTTTATTGGAATATTTGGCATTCATAGAATGAAAGTAAGAGATGTTGCTATAAATCCAGATTCAACATTTACGCCTGTTCCTGCAACTATCACACCTGCAGGTCTAGAACTTGATCCGGACACACCAGCAAACTTAGAAAATTCTAAAAATATTTAATTTTATAATTTCTCTTTTATTATATTCATTAAGTTACTAATATCTTTTGAAGTTGTGTTCCATGCAGTCACTAATCTGATTGATCCATCAAAAGTAAAATCTGGTTGTGCTGAATATCCTTTTTTATTTAAATGTTCTTGAATTCTTTCTGGAACCTTTATAAAAATTTCATTTGCCTCAGTTGGGTAAACTAATTGAATACTATTAATTTTAGCAAGCTTTTCGCTTAAATCTTTTGCCATCTTATTTGCATGTTTAGCATTTCTTAACCATACTTCATTTGTTATATATGCATCTAGTTGAGAGGATAAAAATCTTGCCTTTGATAATAATTGACCAGATCTTTTTTGCAGGTATTGAAAATTATCTATATCATCAGGATTGAAGAAAATTATTGCCTCAGCATCTAGACATCCGTTTTTAGTCCCACCAAAAGTTAACACATCTATTCCAGATTTCCAGGTTACCTCAGCAGGAGTTTTTTTTAATGATGCTATTGCATTTGAAAATCGAGCCCCATCCATATGTACCTTCATTCCATTTTCTTTTGCTATTTCTGTTACTTTTAGAATTTCATAAAGCTTATAAGTAACTCCAGTTTCACAAGATTGTGTAATACTAACAGAAGAAGGTTGAGTATTATGAACTATTCCTGAACCTCTTATACTTTTTTTTAATTCATCGGAATTTAATTTACCGTATTCCCCATCAATTGTTATTAATTTTGCACCACCAGTAAAAAATTCTGGTGCACCACATTCATCTACATTTATATGTGATATTTTATGGCAATATATATTTCCATAAGATGGGGTTATTGCGGTTAATGCCAAGGCGTTAGCTGCTGTTCCTGTAACTGCTGTGTATACAATGACTTCTTTTTCAAATAAATCTGAAAACTTTTTATTTAAAGTTTTTGACCACTTATCTTGACCATAGGAGTCAATATGACCTATATTTGCCTCATTTATTGCATCCATTACCTCGGGACAAGCTGATGTAACATTATCTGATGAAAAAATTGTCATTTTATTGATTTGGAAAATAATCCTTTAACACACCTTCTCTATATACATCAGCCGTACTACAATGAAGACCACCTCCAAAAGCATAAGCATCTCTTAGATCAATAGGTATAACTTCCAATCCTAGTTTATCTATTTGTTCAGCTTGATAGACTTCACTTTTTTCAACGCAAACTGTTTTTGGATCTAAAACTAAAACATTCATTGATAACCATACTGAAGAGTAACATAAAGGTGGAGGAGAGTTGTGTGCAGGCTGAGCTGAATCAATTATTTTCCAATCATTTTTTTCAAAAATTTTTCTTTGATTTGTAGGCAATCTACGTTGTGGATTATTAATTATAATGCCCTCTGTAAGCGGTGTAAATGTAGCATCAATATGTATAGGGTATGGATCTCCTGGAAAATTAACTGCATGAATTCTGTGGTTTTCAAAATGTCTTTTTAGCCATTCTATACCTTTTAGGTTTGTTGTGAAACCGTGTTGAACAATTAAATCTTTTCCAAATCTTAATATATCTGCTGCATCAAATAATGGCTCTTCCTCTGTAGTAACAAAAAATTTATTTTTCGTCCATTCTAGTCTTTTTTCAACCCCAATCTTATCCGACAAATAATCTTTTCTATAATCTAAATCTGTAAGTCTTGGTTTAGGTGCAGTTTCATGCTTCATATTTGGGTCCTCAGTAAAATACTTTTGCAGTAAAGGTCTATAATTTAAATATTCAAACCATCTACATCTATAGCTCATAGTTGCCTCTAACATTTCATTGCCAACAGTTAAGATTACATCCCTTGCGGGCATACATCCAAACATACTCTCTGCTTTCCAATCGGGGGTTGAAATTTTCTGATTATGTTTAAGAGGATTTGGTCTATCTACTTTTATACCTCTTCTAATTAAGATATTTGCAAAGTTATCAAGCAATTCGTTTGCTTTATCCACACTCTCTTGTGATCTTGGGCCATGTCTTCCTTTCATATCAGAGTCTTCAGGAACTTTTGCGTCTAAAGCTGGTTCGGGTGCTGGTATACAACAACCGTCTGCTCTACCGACTATCACGTGTTTTAATGGATCCCATTCATTCCAGCTGTTGACAATTGTTTTTGACATTAATTTAAACCGATAAACCTCTTATTATTTTGTATTATAAGACTGTAGTAAAAAATTGAGACAAAGACTAAAAAACCGCCAATAATCGTATTGTTTGAAGGTATCTCATTAATTCCCAACCAAGGTAGCCAGACCCAAAAAATTCCTCCAATTACTTCTGTTAATGATAAAAGGGTTAACTCTGCAGCAGGTATAGTTTTTGATCCAATTGAATACAATATCAATCCTAAACAAACTAAAGTTCCATGAACAGAAAATAAAGCTTGATTTTTAGTTGTTGACAAAAAATTAAGGTCTTGATTTAAAATAATTAAGCCAGAAAAAGTTGCACAAATTAAACCTGCTGAAGCAACAGTGGTAAATTTTGGTGTCTCTTTTCTCCATCTTAAAGATACAGAAAAAATTGCAAAACCTAAAGCTGAGGTTATTCCGAATACTAGCCCAGAAATAGATCCTTTGTTGTCGTTATCCAATGCAATTATTAGTATTCCAATTGAAGCAACAATTATAGATAGCCAAACGCTTAAAGATATTTTTTCTTTCAAAAACAAAAAACCTAATAACGCAGTAATAAATGGCATTGCAGCTAAACATAAAAGAGTTACTGCTGCAGAAGTATTTGTTATAGACCAGATAAAGGATATCATTGCAACTGCAAGTCCTATTCCACCAATTAATCCTGAAACCCCAATATTGAGATAATTTTTATAAAAACTTTTACCTTCTTCAAAATAAAGGTACAGATTTAGCAATATAAATATTATAAGACCTCTAAAAAATAAATATTGCCATAAAACAACATTAGCTTCATCAATATTTCTAACCACATATGGCCCGAACGACCATAGTAAACCTGCTAATAATACTAATTGTATAGCTGCTTTTGGATTTTTAAGTTCTAACATGGCCAAATTTATTACTTATTTTTTTGCTACACAAGAAAAATAAATATAAAGTTTTTTAATTATACAATATAAACGAGATTTAATGAATTTAGAAATTTTAAAAATTGCGTCTGATACATCTAATACAAAAGATATAAAGAAGTTCACTCATACTGCAAAATCAAAAAATTCTTTATGTGGAGATTATATATTGATAAAACTTAATATTGAGAACGATCATATTAAGCATGTGTATTATAAAACTCGATCTTGTGTTTATTGTCAAGCATCTGCGAGTTTATTATTAAAGGAGATAAAAAATAACAATTTGAAAAATGTTATAAAATTATTAAAAATAATTAATAATTTTTGCTCTGGTAAAACTATTAAAATTAACGGACGATTAAGTAAAATATTTAACGGTAGAAATATTAAAAGAAACCAATGTATTCATTTACCAGTCAAATCTCTATACAAGGCACTTAAATTAAAAATTAACCAATTATAAAATTGTTTTTTACCAAAAGACCAATTCCAATACCAAGTATTAATGCCAAAATTAATCTTGTTTTTTTATTCATTTCTTAATTTTAGAAAATAAACTTGAAATTTTATTTTTTGAGGTTTCCCATAATCTTGCCATTCCAAGTGGCTCATAAATCATAAATACTATCATTAAAATACCGAAAACTACTTGCTCAATTGCTGATATAATCGTTGCATCTATTGCTCCATGAAAAAAATTATTTCCTATATAATTTAGTAAAACAGGAAATAATAATATAAACGCTGCACCTATAAAAGCTCCATTTATTGTTCCAAGTCCTCCTAAAATAACCATAAACAATACTTTAAATGAAAGTTTAATATCAAAGGCAACCGGTTCTAAAGATTTTAAATATGTAAATGCAAATAGTGCACCTGCCACACCACAATAAAATGAACTTATTGCAAATGCTTGTAATTTTGTTTTCAACAATGACACTCCCATTGACTCAGCTGCAATGTCCATATCCCTTACGGACATCCAATTTCTACCGGTACTACCTCTGGCCATATTCATAGCTAGAAGTGTCATGGGTGTTACAACTGCAACAATTATCAAATACATTTCAACTGGCGAGGTAAATGATTTACCCATTATTACAATGTCTTGTGCGGTTATAATCCCAGACGAATCGTAATTTTTAAACCATCCAAATTTGTCTATCATCCAAATAATAAAAAATTGTGATGCTAAGGTAGCTACCATCAAATAAATTCCTCTTACTCTTAAACTTGGAAGACCAAATAATATTCCAAATGCTGCCGCAATTAAACCTGAAATCATTAAAGCTGCAAAAAATGGGATACCAGGGACTCTTAAAATTAAATTAAAGCAAGCAAAAGCACCTGCTGCCATAAATCCTGCTGCTCCTAATGCTAACTGACCAGTGTAACCCATGATAATTTGTTGACCTATAGTTGCTAGGGCTAAGCATAGCCATGGTATAAGTATTGATGTGTACCAATAACCTGATTTTACAAAAGCTGGGATAATTGCTAATCCAAGTATCATCAGGACGACAAAGTTTATTATGTCGTTTCTTGTATATGTCATAAAAACAGGTTTCATTTAAACTCTCCTAATAATTTTCTCACCAAATAAACCTTCTGGTCTATACAATAAGAAGAATATAGCTAG